>Ga0209221_1000133_pt1 | contig 41910 bp, 36 predicted proteins | sample BlaSpr_A8_Ref_O2_FD_187989 | JGI IMG/M metagenome (GOLD analysis project Ga0209221, IMG submission 187989) | Forest soil microbial communities from Thunder Bay, Ontario, Canada - Black Spruce, Ontario site 2_A8_Ref_O2 (SPAdes) (version 2) | ecosystem: Environmental > Terrestrial > Soil > Boreal...
CGGGCTATGGGCCCCGGCTCTTCGTACGGAGAAACGGTCAAGCTGAACTAGCTCAGTTCCCCGTTAACCTCGATTTCGTTCTTGTTCCGATCTCTACGTGTTAGTCGTTATGTATGAGTCAGTCGTATTTACCCCATGCCTGGAAACTTACATTACCAGCGCGAGGCCTTCCAGTTCACGCTCTAAAACCGGCAGCGAACAGCCTGCCATTTCTACCCGCCCGGCCGCGTCGATCGCATCGGTTTGCGAAACGCCGTAGCCACGGCCCGCCAAGAAAACCTGCAGCAGTTCCGCCGCTTCGCGAGAATCGATCATACCGCCCTGAATCAGGTCGTTTCGCAAGGCGCATAGCTCCGTCACCGTAAATCGCTCTTTTATGGCCATTCTCACCTTCGACCTCCCCCTCGCCGTTCTGTTAGATTCATCGGCAGTCGATTGTGTTACATGCAATCGAATTGCCGTAGCTTCGTTACCGGTTTCAGTACGGCTTTTCGAACTGTCCAGATGTTAGAACCCAAGACTTTACAAAAGGTTGCGAGGATATCATCGGCCGGCGAGCGGAATACATAAACAATGGCAACTGTTGCCAGGTTGACACTAAGTGTCGTTTTGGGACGGGAGAAAACCGAACTTTGTCTGGTGGAGACAGACGGCCGGATGCCCGATTGGTCGCGATTCAGGGGGCGTCGATCGACGCGACATCAATCAGCATAATTGGGATGTCGTCCTGAACGGGGTAAACGCGGCGGCAGACGCCGCATTTGAGACTCTGTCCGTTCGCGTTCAGGACAACCGGCTTCTTACAAATGGGGCAGACCAGAATGTCGAGTAGATCCTGCGAAATCATAGAAAGTCTATTGTACTGCCGCTCTACGGAAGGCCACCCGACGCCGTAGGGGAATTCAAGGGCAAAGATCCCTACCGCAGGGGTACCGGGGAACGCAGGGAAATGCGATGCGGTAGAATCGCTTGTTAATTTGCTCGATTTTCGCAGTGGGGTGAAATGGCAGCCAGAATTCTCGAGGGGACTAAAATAGCCGCTGAAATTCGCACGGAAGTCGCTGCCCAAGCAAAGTTATTGGCATCCTCGGGGGTGCGTCCCGGGCTTGCTGTCGTGCTGGTAGGACACAATCCCGCGTCTGAGGTTTACGTTCGCGGCAAGGTGAAAAGCTCGCAGGAAGTCGGCCTCTACAGCGAGCAACACACGCCCCCCGAAAGCGCTACCACCGAAGAGCTGCTCGCCCTGATCGCCGCTCTGAATCGCCGCGACGAAATCGACGGGATCCTGGTGCAGTTGCCGCTGCCCCAACATGTCGATGCCAAGAAGGTTCTGCTCGCAGTTGATCCCGCGAAAGATGTGGACGGCTTCCATCCTATGAATGTCGGCTACCTTTCTACGCAGCGTCCCGGCCTTGTGCCCTGCACACCGGCCGGCGTTATGGAAGTTCTGAAGCGCAGCGGGATTCCGGTCGCTCGGCAGGAAGCCGTGGTTATTGGACGCAGTGACATTGTCGGCAAACCTGTAGCCATGCTGCTGCTCAATCAGAACGCTACCGTCACTGTGTGCCACTCGAAGACGCGCGATCTGCCGGAAGTCTGCCGGCGCGCCGACATTTTGGTAGCCGCAATTGGCCGCGCTGGCATGGTTACCCCCGATTACGTCAAACCCGGAGCCACCGTGATCGATGTCGGTATCAACCGAGTTACCGACCGAAAAGAGTTTGACCGCCTCTTTTCCGGAAACCAGACGGGATATAAAAAGCGCGAGGAGACATTTCTGGCTAAGGGCTCAACCCTGGTTGGGGATGTCCATCCCGAGGTAGCCGAAATAGCCGGCGCGATCACGCCCGTTCCCGGAGGCGTCGGCCCTCTCACTATCGCAATGCTGATGGCCAATACGGTGAAAGCCGCCATCCTGCGACGGGAAATCGAGCATCCCGAACTGAACCCGGCCTAACCGACTCAGCTATACTAGCGGTCACCGGCGATCCCCGGAACTGCGGATCGAGCAGAACATTCTCGCTTTCGGACTCGCCGAGCCGCGGCGGAACGAGCACTTGTCCAGGACACGAAACTCAGCGCGTAACCGGACAGAGAGTTTTTGAAGGCATAAGAAATGATCAATTGGTCGCGGGAATCGATACTGGTAACGGGTGGAACTGGATCGTTCGGGAAGAAATTTGTTGAGATCATGCTGCGCGACTACCAGCCGCAGAGGCTGGTAGTTTTCAGCCGCGACGAATTGAAACAGCATGAGATGAGAACCTCCGGCTTCGATCATGCCAGCCTGCGATATTTTATCGGCGACGTGCGGGATGTGGAGCGACTGAAACGGGCGCTCTCGGGTATGACTATGGTGGTGCACGCGGCCGCGCTCAAGCAGGTGCCGGCTTGCGAGTACAACCCCTTCGAAGCGATCCAGACGAATATCATGGGCGGGCGCAACGTGATTGATGCCGCCATCGATCGAGGAGTGCGCCGCATTCTGGCACTCAGCACCGATAAGGCAGTGAATCCCATAAGCCTGTATGGTGCCACCAAGCTATGCGCGGAAAAAGTGTTCGTGCAGGCCAATGCTTACGCGGGCGCGAAAGATACGCGCTTCAGTTGCGCGCGTTATGGGAATGTGGTGGGGAGCAGGGGAAGCGTGATCGCCGTATTTCTCGAGCAGCGGCGGCGTGGGAAGATCACGATTACCGATCCGCGAATGACCCGCTTTTGGCTGACGCTGGAACAGAGCGCGAAATTTGTGATCCGCTGCTTGGAACAGATGCACGGCGGTGAGATTTTTGTTCCCAAGATTCCAAGCATGCGGTTGGTTGATCTGGCGGAGACAGTCGCCCCCGGATGCCAAGTGGAGTACATCGGAATTCGTCCCGGAGAGAAGTTGCACGAGGTGCTCGTGTCTGAAGATGAGTCGCGGCAAACCCTCGAAACTGAGGATATGTATGTGATTCAGCCAGCGCATCCCTGGTGGAAATCGGAGAATTGGATCAACGCCATGCCGCTGGCGGAAGGCTTCCGCTATTCGAGCGACCGCAACGAACGCTGGCTGACGCGGCGTGAACTGGAAGATCTGGTAATGCCGGAAGCAAGCGCTGCGGAAGCGCTTCCCACCTCGGCATAACAGCCGATTGCGAACTTATACGAACCTGCGTTTTTAGGCGCCTTCCAGCTTCTTTGTCAAAACTTCGTTCACCAACTGAGGATTCGCCTGCCCCTTCGAGGCCTTCATCAACTGGCCCACGAAGAATCCGATCATGGTCTTTTTCCCGGCGCGATACTGCTCGACCTGCTTGGGATTTGCCGCGATCAAGACATCGGCGAGCTTCTCCAGCGCTGAAGTGTCGCGCGACTGCTCGGGGCGACCTTCTGCTTCATAAACGGCGGGAAAGTCCTGCTGGCGTTCGAAGCAAAGATCATATAAATCTTTCACCATTTTGCCTGAGATGGCTCCCGACTCGACCAGATCTGCCGAGGCCGTAACTCCCGCCATCGAAATTGGCGACTGCTCAAGTTCAAGGCCCTGAGCCTTCAGTCGCCCGAGCAGTTCGCTTTGCACTAGGTTGGCAACGCGCTTTGGATTTTTTGCCTTGCGCGCTGCCGACTCGAACTGATCTGCCAGCGCGCGCGTGAGCGTCAGCGTGTGGGCATCGCCCGCGGTGATGCCATACTCTTTCGTCATGCGCTGACGGCGCGCTTCTGGAAGTTCGGGCAGGCCGGCGCGGATGGCAGCTTGCCACTTTTCATCCACAACTAGCGGAAGCAAATCTGGCTCGGGAAAATAACGATAGTCGTGCGCCTGTTCTTTCGAGCGCATACCGTAAGTCTTACCTTCGTGCGAATTGTAGAGGCGCGTCTCCTGGACGATCCTACCGCCGGATTCAATGACGCCGATGTGGCGTTCAATCTCGTACTCCAGCGCCTGCTTGATGAAACGAAATGAGTTGACATTCTTGACCTCGGTTTTTGTGCCGAATTCTTTCTGTCCGCGGGGCCGCACGCTGATGTTGGCATCGCAGCGCAGCGAGCCTTCTTCCATATTGCAGTCGCTAACGCCGGTGTAGAGGATGATTTCTTTGAGCCGACTGAGGTAGTCGTAAGCTTCCTCGGGCGATCGCATATCGGGCTCGCTGACGATCTCGGCCAAGGGTACGCCGGTACGGTTGAGATCGATGGCAGTCTTCGAAGCAGCGTCGGCGAAGCCCTCGTGCAGACTCTTGCCCGCATCTTCTTCAAGGTGCAGGCGAGTGATGCCGATTTTCTTCTTGCTGCCGTGCGTCTTACTTTCGTTGGGGTCGATGTCGATGAAGCCATGCTCGGCGAGGGGCTTGTCATATTGCGAGATCTGATAACCCTTCGGCAGATCGGGATAGAAATAATTCTTGCGGGCAAAGATGGACACTTCATTGATGCGGCATTCGAGAGCCATCGCCGCCAGAACAGCGAATTCCACGGCTCTCCGGTTAAGCACAGGCAAAGCTCCCGGAAGTCCCAGACACACCGGACAGACATTGGTATTTGGCGGATGGCCAAAGCGAGTCGAGCAGGAACAAAAGATTTTCGACGCCGTTAGCAGCTGCACGTGGACTTCGAGTCCTATAACTGGCTCGTATTTCGCGAGTAAATCCTCGGAAACAGCTGCAGGGGTCGCCATACCAGGAAATTATAGCTGGACTGCCAAGGATGCCCGTCGCTCGAGCGCAGCGATGCTTATGGTCGCTTCACTTCCGGCGCGCTTAAATACTTCTCCATCGGGATTTCGAAGTACATCAGTTCATTTCCCTTAGCGTCGCGCACTCCGGTCAGATAGAAGTTGGCGCCAGCCAGCGGATTCGAGATGTCCTCGATATCGAAAAACAAAAAACCACGCGCACTGGAGTGTGGTTCAACGGCCTCCGCGCCGAACTGAGCTTGCTCGATCTCGTCCCAGGTCTTGCGGCTCACGCCTCCTTTAACTTCTCTCTTGGGCAGCGGAATCGGCAACGGATTCGGCGTGTCACTTCGCGAGGGATGCGAGAGCCGACGCAGCAGATCGTCGATGGTTGCCGGAAAAAGCTTGCTGCGGTCTTTGGTATTCAGCTCGGCCTTCATGCCCACAAGAGAAACGGGCTGATCACCGTCGTTTGTGATCACAAAGAAAACCGGCATATAGCCGTTGTTGCGGAAGTTGACGCTGAAGATTGAGGCCTTGTCTTCCAGATCATAGGGATCGACCGCGACGGCGACTTTTTCCGAAGGGTGGTCATCATGGGCCGGATAGCTGCGGGCGGGCTGCGCTGTGGGCATTACAAACTGCTTGGCCGCAATCGCCGAGAGACCACAGAACAACACAAAAGCAAGGACCACCGAAATATGCGCTCCCGACAGCGGCTCGCGAAATGATTTTTGCAGGCCTGCAGCATCCATACGTGAATTATAGGGCGTCGAATTGTTTCGATGCCGCCCCGCGAAACACGCGATTTCGCCTCATCGGCTCCTCTCTCGCCCGTCTCTCCTCTTGGATTAGATTTTTGGCGGCCATTTAGAATGGGGCTTCTCGTCATGTATGTACTCTACAGTGCGCTGCTCGTGCTTTTTCTGTTGCTGACCCTGCCCTACTGGCTGCTCCAGATGCTGCGTCATGGAAAATATCGGGCCGGGTTGCGGCAGAGGTTTGGCGCGATTCCGGCCTCTCTCGCTGGCGGCAGCGAAAAGCCGACGCTCTGGGTTCACGCGGTTTCGGTCGGAGAGGTGGTGGCTTCGAGCGCGGTGATCGCCACGCTGCGACAAAAGTTTCCCTCCCATCGCGTACTGGTTTCGACGACTACGAGCACAGGACAGAAACTCGCGGTGCGGCGCTTCGGCGCGGAAAACGCGTTTTACTTTCCCTTGGACTTCGCCTTCGCGATCCGGCCCTATCTCGAGGCCCTGCGCCCCGAACTCGTGGTCGTGGCTGAGACTGAATTCTGGCCGAATTTCCTGCGCTTGGCCAAGCACAGCGGAGCTCGGATCGCGGTTATCAATTGCCGCATTTCCGACCGCTCGTTTCCTGGCTACAAACGGTTTCGCTTCTGGCTTCCGAAACTATTGGAAGAGACGCTGGCGAACGTCGATTTATTTTTGGCCCAGACAGAAGAAGATCGGCAGCGGCTCATCGCGATTGGTGCCGCCGAATCAAAGGTCACCGTGGCGGGCAACTTGAAATTCGATGTAACGCCGCCGCCATCTCCGGCTATCGTGGAGAGTCTTCGCGACAGCTTCAGCCGTACCGGTGCGGGACCGATTCTGGTGTGTGGTAGTACGCTCGAAGACGAAGAAGGTTTACTGCTCTCGTCATTTCGCAATGTCCTGGCGAATCACCCGAAAGCGGTGATGATCCTTGCGCCGCGACACCCGGAACGATTTCCTGAGGTCGCCGCTCTGGTTGAGAAACTCAGCTTCCCCATGTCGCGGCGTTCCTTGTGGAGCGGCGAACCGCTCGCAGGCAGCGTACTTCTGATCGACACCATCGGAGAGCTCTCGGTGTTGTATTCGCTGTCCACTGTCGCGTTCGTTGGCGGCAGCCTGGTGCCGCGCGGCGGCCACAATATTCTTGAGCCTGCACTCTACGGCGTTCCCATCGTTACGGGCAACCACTATGAAAATTTTCGGGACGTGGTTAATTTCTTTGCCAGTCGCAACGCTGTGCGCATCGTCGGAGTAGCGGAGTTGCCGCTGGTCTTCCTGGAGCTGATCGGAAATGACAAGGAACGAGCGACCCTCGGCAAAAATGCGCTGGCGGCGCTCGAATCGCAGCGTGGCGCCACGAACAAAACCATTGCAGCGCTGCTCCATTTGATGGGTGTTTCATCTTGAATCCGCTTACCGGACTTTACGGCTCGGTCACTGCGCTGCGAAACACGCTGTTCGATCGCGGAGTGCTGTCTTCGCGGCGGCTGGAACAACCCGTAGTCAGTGTGGGAAATCTATCGGTGGGCGGTTCGGGCAAGACGCCGTTTGTGATTGCGCTTGGCGAGCTGCTAAAGACGCGAGAGATTCGCTTCGCTGTGCTGTCCCGTGGATATGGCCGCAAGACTCGCGGGGTGCTGGTAGTTGAGAGCGCTGGCAAGGCGTCTGATTTCGGCGATGAACCGCTGCTGATTGCGCGGCGTTTAGGCGTCCCGGTAATTGTGGGTGAAAGTCGTTATGACGCGGGCCGACTCGCAGAGCAGAAATTTCAGCCACAATTGCATATCCTCGACGATGGCTTTCAACACCGTTCGCTGGCGCGCGACTTCGATATTGTCCTGATGACGGAGAATGACGTGGGCGACAGACTGCTGCCGCTGGGGAGAATGCGGGAGCCACTGTCATCGCTCGCACGCGCAGACGCAGTCGTACTCCCCTCGGGCCTGGCCGTGGATCATCCTGCGTTACAGCAAAAGCCGGTCTGGCAAATCGAGCGCGAGCTCCTTCTCCTGAACCCGCCTTCCCGGCCTGTTGTCTTCTGCGGCATCGCGCGACCCGCACAATTTTTTGCTCAAGTACGGGCCGCGGGAATCTCGCCCGCGGCGGAAATGATCTTTCGCGATCACCATGCTTACGGCTTGCACGACTTCCAGGCTCTGATCCAGGCGCGCCGCGACTCGCGGGCGGACGGATTCCTGACAACTGAGAAAGACGCTGTCAACCTCGCCCCGAATCACCATGGCCTCGAGCCGCTCGCCGTCGCCGTGCTCCGGCTTACGATCGACCGTCCTACTGACGTTGTGGATGCCATTTTGACTAGAATCAGGGAACGAAAGCCCCGCTCATGAGAAAATCTTGAGTTGCACCGGAAGCGGCATCTCAAGACAAAGCATATTGATGACGAAACATATTAAAGAAAACGACCGCCTGCGGAAGCTTGTCGAATCTTTTCCCAAGCTCACGGTAACCGTCCTCGCGGATCTGGTCGCCGACGAGTTCGTGTTTGGCGAGATCTCTCGCGTCTCACGCGAAGCGCCGGTGCTGATTCTGAAGCACCACGATCGCAAGGTGGTTCCCGGCGGCGGCGCCAATGCGATCTACAACCTGGCCGACCTGGGAGTGAACGTCTTGCCGGTCGGCGTGGTCGGCGATGACGAGCCTGGAAAGTTGCTGCTGCGCGCTTTCCGCCACAAACGCATCCCGGTCAGCGGCGTTTTCAAGGACAAGAATTACACTACCGTGACCAAGACGCGCATCCTGGCCGGATTCGCGCATACCGCCGGACAACAAGTCGTGCGCCTTGATCGCGAGCCTAGCGAGGGTCCGAATGCCCATTTGCGCCGCGAGATCGTACTCGCCACCCGCGAATATGCGCGCGCTTCTGACGCGCTGCTGGTTTCGGACTATGGATATGGCGCGGCTACGCCAACCTTGCTGAATGTGATTCGCGAAAAGCGTGGGATCGACAAGGTTCCTGTGACGCTCGACTCGCGCCATCGCATGCTCGAGTTTTCTGGCGTCACGGCGGCAACTCCGAATGAATCTGAGGTGGAAGAAGTTCTCGGCATCCGCGTCGGCAACGACTGGGAGCGCCTTCTGGCTGCCGGCGACCAGATCGCGGGCGAGATGAATCTGGAAGCGCTGCTGATCACGCGTGGCAAGGATGGCATGGTGGTTTTCCCGCGCCGTCACAAGCCGGTAGATATTCCGATCTACGGCGGTGATGAAGTCACCGACGTAACCGGCGCGGGGGATACTGTCATTGCAACGTTTACCGCCGCTCTCGCCGCAGGAGCGACCGCCGAGGAGGCCGCACAACTCGCGAATTACGCCGGCGGCATCGTGGTGATGAAGCGCGGTACTGCGACGGTCAGTCAGCAGGAATTGTTAGAGGCGCTGGACAAAGCGCTGCCCGTGGCTCGTGAGCATTAGGTCCAGAAGTAGGCACACCGAAGTGGACACCTCAATCCATCAGAAAATTGTTTCGCGCGAAGAACTTCAGCAGCGGGTGGCACATTGGCGGCGCCACGGCAATCGCATCACGCTGACCAATGGCTGTTTCGATCTGTTGCATGTCGGCCATGTCCGGTATCTGCATGCCGCGCGAGAACTCGGGGGCAAAGTGATTGTTGCGGTGAACTCCGACGCCTCCGTACGCGCGCTGAAAGGCGAAGGGCGTCCTGTGATGCCTGCCGAAGAGCGCGCGGAAATTTTGGCTTCGCTGTCGGACGTGGACGCTGTCGTAGTCTTTTTCGAAAAGGACGTTCGCGCGATTATTCGCGAAATTCGTCCTGATTATCAGGCTAAGGGCACCGACTACACGGTGGAGAGCGTCCCCGAGCGGGACGAGGTCGAAGCCTGCGGAGGCCGCGTGATCATCGTTGGCGATCCCAAGAATCATTCGGCCACTGCGATCATCAACGGCCGTAGACGCTCGCGGCTGGAGCCGGGAAAATCGTGAGGCAGTGCGGATGGCGATACGCACTCCGAAAACGCAGAAGATGACTGAATCTCTTGCCACCGGCAGTCCTCGATTCGACAGCCTGCTGATCGTGCGCCTGAGCGCTATGGGAGATATCATTCACACTCTGCCTGCAGCAATTGCGCTGCGCCAGGCTTTTCCACACACCTCTTTGGGATGGCTGATCGAAGAGCGCTGGGCGGAGTTGCTGTGCACGTCACATTATCCGCGCTCGGGAGAGCGGTCCCCGCAGCGGCCTCTCGTCGACCGCGTCCATACCGTTAACACGGTGGGATGGCGGCGCGCGCCGTTCTCCTTCGACACCTGGCGGCAGATCTCCGCGGGATGGAGCGCATTGCGCGGAGTTCAGTACGACGCAGTGATTGACTTCCAGGGCGCGATCCGTTCGGCATTGCTAGCGCGCTGGTCGGGAGCTCGCATTGTGTACGGCGATACGCAACCTCGCGAAAATGGCGCCAGCATCCTTTATAACCGTAGAGTACTCGTACCGAAAAACGGTACTCATGTGGTCGACCAGGCGGTTGCACTGGCTGCGGCAGTCGTGTCGCCCGAGGTCACTCCGCCTAACGTGCCACCGGCTCTGGTGAATGCCGAGGTCGAGTTTCCCGTGGATGCAGACGCGGAGCGAAAGATCGCTGGCATCGCGGCGGATTTGAAAGACTTCGCAATCCTTAATCCCGGCGCGGGCTGGGGAGCGAAGAGGTGGCCGGCGGAACGCTTTGGACAGGTGGCGAAGGAGCTCGCAAAAGATGGATTGTGTTCGCTTATAAATTACGGTCCTGGAGAAGAAAACCTGGCGGTGGCGGTGGAAACTGCGAGCGGCGGAATGGCGCGAAGAATCTCCTGCACGATTTCTGAGCTGATTGCGCTCACGCGGCGTGCTCGTCTGCTCATTGGCGGCGACACAGGGCCGATGCACATGGCGGCTGCTTTGAAGATTCCGGTCGTGGCAGTTTTTGGCCCGACAAACCCAGCGCGCAACGGGCCCTTTGGGACGCGCTCGATTGTGCTGCGCAGCGCAAGCAGTCTGACTGATCACACACGGCACGGCGAACCGGAACAAGGTTTGCTCGAGATCACGGTTGACGAAGTTGTCGCCGCAAGCCGGAAGCTGCTGCAGAATTCGTATTGCAAAACTTGATCGCGCAGAATTGATCTTGCGGCACGTTTCTTGTCGAGCCCGATTTGCTGAACTTGATTTTGCTGAACCTGATTTTGCTGAACCTCGTGAGTGAGATTTCACATTCCGGATCGCAACCCGTGCCGACACCCGCCAGTACCTGGTCGCGCGTGGCGCGCCGCATCCGCGTGCCGCTGGGGTTTATTTTCGCGGTTGTGTATGTTTGGCTGGCCCGACCCACGAAAACTTCGCTCCTCGCCGGAGCGCTGGTACTGCTTCCCGGGCTAGTTCTGCGTGGCTTGGCTTCTGGACATGTGCAAAAAGACAAGCAACTCACCACCAGCGGACCCTACGCCTACACTCGCAACCCTCTGTACCTCGGCTCGCTGGTGCTGGCCGCAGGGTTTGCCATCGCGGCCCGTAATTGGTGGATCATTGCGATTATGCTCCTGATGTTTGCGATTATTTATATCCCGGTGATCGCGGGCGAAGAACGTTATCTGCGTCAGACGTTTTCCGAATACGGGGACTATGCCCGCCACGTACCACGCATGTTTCCCCGGCTGACACCCTATCGCAGCGGGCAGAGTGCATACTCTTCCGCACGCTACTGGAAGCATCGCGAATATCAGGCTAGCGCGGGTTGCGCCCTCGTACTGGCCATCCTTCTGATTAAATTAATCGTCAAAGTGGTGTGGTAGTCTGCCGTTACTTATGGTGACCGACCTGGGAGGCCGCGGAACAAGCCTGCTTCGAAATAATTTATTTCGTCATTTGGCACTGATTGTTCTGATCGGGGGGTGTTCGTCCGCACAGCAAGGGCCACCCATGGCAACAATCGGCTCCGCTCCTGTACAGGTTGTGCCTCCGCACCCTAACTATGCTTTCCCCGATGGACGAAGCTATGTCTATTCGGCGGAGTGGCATCTGATAACAGCCGGCACTGGCGTCGTGAGGATGGACACCGCCGGAAACGAACGCAAAGTCACAGCAACCGCCGAATCTTCGGGAGCTGTCAACGTCATCTTCCAAGTGCATGACCGCTTCGAATCGCGGTTCGACCCACGTACATTTTGCTCGCTCTCGATCTTCAAGCACAGCGAGGAGGGCAACCACAAGCGCGAAACTTCGATCAACTTCGATTACGCCCGCAGGAAGAGCACGCTCGACGAAAAGAATCTGAAGACGGGTGAGACCAAACACGTCGAAAACGATCTCGCCGGCTGCGCCACGGATGTCATCACCGGCTTTTACTATCTGCAGTCATTACCCCTGCAACTTGGTGCCAGCTACGAGTTCCCAATTAGTGATGGAAAGACAACCATCATTCACGCCAGCGTGGACAAACGCGAGCAGATCAAGGTACCGGCAGGAACGTTCTCGGCCATCATGGTTACTGCGGAAGCCACCTCTGGCTCGCTGCAGTCCAAAGGTAAAGTGTGGGTATGGTATTCCGAAGATCCTGGTCACACGCCGGTGCAAATGCGCGTCAAGCTGGGATGGGGTACGCTGCTCTTTCGTCTGCAGCAGATTGAAAAGTGAGTCCTACGCGCGTTTTCAGGCCTCAAGTAGGGGTGAGGGGTGCGTGGATGCTGGCAATTGCCGCTGCGCGTGTCTACTGAAGACGAAAGCGTTCGTTGATCAATCGCCGCAACCGCGGCCGGTAGAGAATATCGTAGGCTAGCTCTTTATCGGGGAACATATTGAGGGCGGCACGGCGGGCGTTCGCGGCCATATCCGACGCCTCTTCGAGCGTCAGATCGGGATCTTGGCCGATTACAGACATCACCATGCTCATCATCAGTTGCAAGCGCCGCAGTCTTCGGGCTTCGTCCAGGCGTTCCTCACGTTCCCCGCCTAGCTCCTCAGCCCGTTTCGGTTCCGTATTTCCTGTCAAGTCATTTCCCATTATTTCTACGGTCGCTGTTATTGGATGTTGACCGTGGTCACTGCGTTGCGCTCAGTTGCCATTGTGCCATCTTCCGCGGCCGAATCAAGTTTCCCTTGGGCATACAACTTGTGTCGCACAAGACAGAGGCCTAGTGACTGCCGTAAGCTGTTAAGAGACTGTTTTTACGGAGGATGCATGCCAGAGCCGACGAACCTCGAGCGCCAACCCGAGCCTAACGAAGAGCTCGTCAAGATTTTCGACACGGAACAGGAAAGCGAGGCCATCGTCGTCCAGGGTTTGCTTGAATCTGCTGGCATCGAGTCGGATTTGAAGTCGATTGACGCGGTGCAGGACGCGTTTCCCGGCATTGGTGGAATTGTCCTTCTGGTGCGTGAAGAAGACGCGCCCGAAGCTGAGAAGATTATCGAAGCGTATCGCAAGTTGCCTCCCCTCGATGATGAGACGGCCGAGATTAGTGGGTAGATGAGAGTTAGTGAATAAGAGCAACGTCCGGGGTCACGGATTCGGCCGTCGAGGTAAGAGCTGACTGCGCTATCCTCTTCGGTGCGCTAGATTTTTCACTCCGGCCTGCTGGGGGCGTTCGAAGCACTTCACAGCTGGGATATGCGTAGACGTTACGCGCGCCGATGGGGGTGGCCGCATAGCGGGGATGAACGGTCCCCAGGAGATCGGCGGCAGTCCCGCTCGCGCTACCGTGGTGCGCCACCTTCAGCAGCATCGCCCCCCGGGTTACTCTTCTACTACGCGCCGTTTCGCAGGACGCTCCGCGTCTCCTGCAAGCGGGAGGACTGGGCGACGCGAAAGTGGTCAGCGCGCCAGCAGCAACACCGATTCGATGTGAAACGTCTCGGGAAACAGATCGAATAAGTGCGCTTCCTCGACTTGATAACCGGCCGCCAGGAGTGGGGCGAGATCCCTGGCCATCGTCGCTGGATCGCATGAAACATATCGGACGCTCGGCGCTCCGAGTTCTATCAGGGAGCGGAGCACCACTTTGCCGACTCCGGTGCGGGGAGGGTCGAGGACGACCAAGTCGGGCCTTTTTTGCACGGGTCGGATTTTCGGGTGGCCGCTTCTCCGGCAGTCTTGATTGAGGTAATCCTCGGTCCGCGCACCGACCGCTTTCGCGTTCGCAGGAACATTGTGCACAAAGTCGGCATACGATGTCTGTGACGCCTCTACACCCAGAATGTGATGAAAACTCTTCGCCAGCACCGCTGAAAACAGTCCCACGCCGGCATACAGGTCAAGCGCGAGGTCTCCACTGGCATTACCGGTCACGACCGAAACCAAGTCATTGATCAGATGGCGATTCACCTGAAAGAAGGCGCCGGCGCTGACCTGATATTCGTGGTCTCTCGTTCCATAACAAATTGCATTCGCGCCCGATCGCGCCAAGGATTTCGTTTCCATTTGCGCTTCATCGTCTTCCAATCGTCGTCGCGAAGAGAAGAATATTACGCCGATGATCTCCGGTAACTCACGGCGAAGTGCTTCCGCCCAGCGCAGTAGGTCCTTATGCTGAACGTCGCGTCCACAAAATGCCCATGCCAGCAAATGCTCATCGTCCGCGTTGGCGAAGAGCTCAATTTCTTGAACTGCCGGCGGGCAATGTAAGCCGCGCAACTCAAGCAGTCGCGCCATTACCCGGTTGAGCAGCGGCGAACTGATCGGACATTCGCCCACCGGAAGAAAGTTATGCGAGCCAAACTGGAAATATCCCAGCGCGAACTCTGGTGCAGTCTGCACTTGAAGCCGAGTTCGGTTGCGATAGTTCCAAGGTGGGGAAGCGTGCAAACGAATCTCGGGTTTCAGTTCGATTTTCGCAGTCCGCCGCAGCGTCTCGCGCAAGATTTCTGCCTTGAATTCAAGTTGCCGCTCGTAGGAAATGTGCTGGTAATGGCATCCGCCGCAATGCCGGAAGTATGGGCAGGAGGCTTCGATGCGCTCCTGCGAAGCTTCGATCAGTTGCGCGACTGAGCCACGCGCGAAGCCGGACTTCTCTCGCAGGATCGTTGCCTCGACTTTTTCCCCCGGCAGTACAAAGGGGACAAACACCGCCATGCTGCGGCCGTCCGGGCCTGCCGGCGTTCTCGCCAAGCCGTCGCCGCCGTAGATTAGTTTTTCGATGGAGAGTAGCAAGTCGTAATCTTAGTGCATGTAGAACAAACTAAGCCGCGGCACTCCGCACTGCTCCAGCAGCCGCTTATGTACATATTGTTTGTGGAGCTGCTCAACCTGCGTCGCCGTCATGTTTCGCCGATAGGGAGCGATATCCCGCTCAGCTTCGGTGCGAACCCGCACCAGATCTTCGTCCGGAATCGCTGCCATCAGCAGTGCAAACAGTTTTTCCTCCAGCACAGTCAGCCGGCGCTCGAGATCTTCCAGTCGTGGTACCTTGCCGGTGCGTTCGATCTCTTCCGCCATCTCGCGTAGCGAACCCGCCTCCTCGCGTGCCAGTGCTCTCGTTGCGAATCCAGGTCGCTCCGGCAACTTCGCATTTTCGAGTTTGGCGCCATTCTCCCGCAAAAATGATGCAATCTGCGCGGCTTCAAATCCCGGCTGTCGGAAAGCTTTTTCTTCGCTGGTCGCACCCACGGCGGCTTCTTTCATGTCTTCCGCGGCAGCCAAGACGGCCTGCGAGCAGTAGGCTAGGCTATTCACTTTTTTCGATTTCGAGGGACGCTGGTCGTATTTATCAAAGGAGTCATCCACACCGCGGAGCACGGCCTCTAGGGGCACGCCCGCATTTTTCCAAGTCTCGATGAGAGCCCAATCGAGCGTCGAAAGCAACAGGATCCCGCCACGCCGCCGTTGAAAGTGCTCTTCGATTTCGGTGAAGTAATTGAAATAATTTTCCACGATGCTTGGGTTCAGCGCGATTTGGGAGACTTCGGCGAGGGCCAAGGTTTCGCTCCGGGCTCCAACGGCTTGGCCGGCAACGGCGTCGACGACTTTGCTGCCTTCGGCATGGCTTCGCGGCGGAAGGACTGATTGCGATCCCATATGATGCGCAAACCTTCGAGGGTGAGAAATTCGTCCACTTCTTTAATGAAGTGTGACGCCGTGCCAATCAGTGATCCCAGCCCGCCGGTGGCAATCACCCGAGTATCTTCGCCCATCTCGTCCACCAGACGCTCCAGAATGCCGTCGACCAGTCCGAGATATCCGTAGTAAAGACCGGATTGCAAACTGCCCACAGTATTCGATCCGATGACCCGGGCCGGCTTGCGAATCTCCACTCGCGGCAGCCGCGCGGTACGCTGAAATAAGGCGTCCGCTGAAATCCCTATGCCCGGACAAATCACGCCGCCGATGTACTCGCCTTTTTTCGAAACACAATCGAAGGTGGTCGCCGTGCCGAAGTCCACGATCACGCACGGACCGCCGTACTTTTCAAATGCCGCTACTCCATTCACAACCCTATCCGCGCCAACTTCGGCAGGATTGTCGTACAGCACCTGCATGCCTGTCTTTACGCCCGGCTCGATGAATAGCGGCTTGCTGTTGAAATAGCGCTCACACACTTGCCGCAGCACCGAATCGAGCGGAGGCACCACCGATGAAATCACGATGCCGTGCACGGCCGAAACTTCGAGGTTGTCCATGGAGAAAAGATTGCGAAAAATTACTCCGTATTCGTCGACGGTGCGAGTCAGGTGTGAACCGACGCGCCAGTTCGCAACCAGGCGCTCGTAGCGCGGCGGATCCGTCGTCAAATCTTCGCCCGCGCGGTGTGGCACACGCTCAAACACACCCAGGACCGTATTCGTATTTCCGACATCAATCACTAGCAGCATAATTAGACCTTCACCGTGCCACTCACCACCGTGGTTAGTCCTTTGGCGGTTCTCACGCGCAAGAATCCGCGATCATCTAAGCCCTCTGTAACGCCCACGAGACCATTGGTCTCGTCATCCGCCTCCGCATTTAAACCGCTGTTGACTCTGACGCTTACTTTTCTTCCCCGCACCGAAGAAGAGCTTTCCTCGAACCGGCACCGAATCGACGAATGCGCGCCTGGATCATCTAGCAAAGCGCGATACTCCCGGTCGAGCGATTTTAGCAAAGCGGCGCAGAGCTCTACGCGCGACCACTCCGTGCCCGTCGCGATTCGCAACGAGGTCGCCGTTTCGCGTAGTTCAGCTGGAAATTGCACCTGATTCACGTTGATGCCCACTCCCACCACCAGATGGCGTACCCGTGTGGCCTCGGCATTCATCTCCGTGAGGATGCCGCAGAACTTTTTACCGCCAACCAACAAATCGTTCGGCCATTTCAGATCTACCTGAAGTTGCGAAGCGATCTCCGCCACGGCAGCGCGAACCGCCAGCCCCGCAGCCAGTGAAAAAATCAGCGCATCCGAAGGCGGCATCGCCGGACGCAGGATAACCGAGCAGTAAATCCCCGTGGACCGCGCTGAATGCCAGGTGTGCGCGCCTCGGCCACGTCCGGCCAGCTGTTCTTCGGCGAGAAATACGCTGCCTTCTGGAGCGCCCTCGGCGGCAGACTGCATGGCTTCAGAATTGGTCGATCCGATTTTGTAATAGTGATGGATCAGTTTCGCCGAATGCGCACCCGAATGCCCCCCAAAAATCGTTCCCTTTAACGAGGGCGCCAGCATCTCTGGCAGAAGCAAGTCCGGGACTGCGCGCAGCTGATAACCGGTTGCCAGATGTCCAGCAACATCGACGCCCAGCCCGCGCAATTGCTGGATCAGTCGCCAAACCTCTGAGCGGCTGGTTCCGATTTCTTCAGCAACCTTGGTGCCGCTGACCACAACCGTGGCGTTGCTCATGAGCAGACGCACGATGCGGCCCAAGCGGACATCGGTCGCTTTGTGTGCCGATGGCTGGCCGCGAGTTTTGGCGGAAGTTGGGATGAAGGGAATTATAACGAGTCGATAGTTTCCGGTCCTTACTCGTTAGCAAATCAGGTCCGGGGAAAGAAAAGCTTTATGATGCAGGGCCGCCTTGCAAACGACTGGCGACTTACGACGGGTGTCCCGGGTCCATCACGCCGGCGTGACCCGCAAACTCATATCCACCGCCGTCGATGAATGCGTCAGCGCTCCAACTGAGATGAAATCTACGCCTGTCTCCGCGTATGACCGCACGTTCTCCAGAGTGATTCCGCCAGCACACTCCAGCGGAATCCGCCGCGTGTGACGCGAACAAATTTCGACTGCTTTGCGCACGTTCTCAATGCTCACATGATCGAGCAGAATCGCCTCCGCCCCGTGGTCCAGCGCCTGCTGCAGTTCTTCGAGGGACCGTACCTCTATCTCGATCGGTTGCTTACCGCGTCGATTTCGGACCGCGTGCTCCAGCGCAGGAATCGCACCGCCCGCCAGTGCAATGTGATTGCCCTTGATCAACACACCATCGGAAAGATCCAGTCGGTGATTCTGACCGCCACCGCAACGGACCGCATACTTGTCGATCACGCGCAATCCCGGAGCCGTTTTGCGCGTATCGAGAATCCGCACGCGCGTGCCTTCCACCGCGTCGACAAACTTGCGTGTGGTAGTTGCAATTCCGGCCATGCGCTGCAAAAAATTCAGAATCACCCGCTCGCAAGACAAAAGTACCCGCGCGTTATGCCGGATCACAGCAATCTGCTGTCCCGCATGAACGCGGATGCCGTCGAAAATCGACGGATGGCTCGTCACCTCGTAATGCGAAGTCACTGCGCCGTCGAGCGCCGCATAGACGTCGAGAATTCGGGGAACGCATCCGAGACCAGCCAGAATGCACTCCTGCTTGGCGATGATCGTCGCCGAAGCGCGCTGATTGGGGTCGATGCAGGCATAGCTGGTCGCATCGCTCGTCGCCCTGTCTTCGTGGAGCGCGTTCTCGAGAATCGCGGTAATGCGTCTTGAATTCCAGTCCATACAAACCAGCTGTCAATTGTCGGCGGAGAAGCGGCGCCCGTCTCCCTTGCTACTGTCCCTCGCTACTTCGCATTGATTTCCTTCAACTTCGCCAACGTCTTTTCCCGCAGTACTCCTAGTTCTTCCGCTCGCGTTTTCAGGCCCTCTACCACCTTCGCCGGAGCCTTCGCCAGAAACTGCTCGTTTGAAAGCTGGCGTTGCCCGTTCGCTAGTTCCTTCTCAATCTTTTCCAGGTCTTTTGTTAGACGCTCGCGCTCAGCTGCAACATCGATTTGTTTTTCATATATGACATGCACATCGAATCGCGAGGTGCTGCGCGCGCCCGGTATTTGTCCCAACGAAACCTCGGCGAAGGTGATTCTATCAACACTCCCCAGACGCTCGATCGCCCCTTGATTCCGTGCGAGCATCGCGCGCATCGCTGGACCATGCGCAAAGACCTCGATCGGCACTCGAACCTTGGGCTCAACTTTCAATTCCGCTCGCAGATTCCTGACGCTGACGATCAGATCCTGAAGAATCGCCATCTCCGTTTCCGAGTTCAGATCAATTTGTTCCTCATTTGCCGCCGGATATGCCGCCAGTGCAATTGACTTCAGTGGAGGCTTGCCGTCGTAGATTGCGTGCCAGATCTCTTCCGTGATAAACGGCATCACCGGATGCAGCAGCCGGAGCGATGCCTCGAACAGGTTCACCAAGTTTGCGCAAGCAGCTCGTGCCAGCCCTCTGTCTGCCCCTTCCTCAACATTCAGGCGAGGCTTGATCAGTTCGATGTACCAGTCGCAAAACTCCGCCCAAAAGAAATCATAGATGCGATTTGCGGCCTCATCGAACCGATAGGCCTGCAGAGAATTGTTCACGTCCTTCGCAGCTCGATTGAAGCGCGAAAGAATCCACCGGTCTTCGAGCGCCGATATCGCGAAATCTTCAACTCCCGGCAGTCGAGCGGAGACAGTCCTGACCTTGAATAGGTCCGGATCGACGCGCTCTACGTTCATAAACATGAAGCGCGCCGCATTCCATATCTTATTGGCGAAATTCCGATAGCCCGCCGTTCGGCTCTCATTGAACGCAATATCGGTACCCGGCGCCGCCATCGCGGCGAGCGTGAATCGCGTTGCATCTGTCCCGTACTGCCCGATTACCTCGATCGGATCCATCACGTTGCCCTTTGTCTTCGACATCTTCTGCCGGTCAGCGTCACGCACCAGCGCGTGGATATAAACCTCGCGAAAAGGAACGCTGGCCCGCAACAAATCCTCCTCTGAACCCGATCTCACCTCAGAACCCGCGCCAGGCTTGTGCGCCGGCATCATGAACCGGCAGCCGAGCATAATCATTCTCGCTACCCAGAAGAATAGGATGTCGAATCCGGTAATCATTAGCGAGTTGGGGTAAAACACTTCCTCGTCGCGGGTAACCGCAGGCCAACCCAGGGTCGTAAACGGCAGCAGTCCCGACGAAAACCAGGTGTCGAGCACATCCATCTCCTGCTCCAGCTTCGTGCCGCCACATTTGCATGCTGACGGGGCTTCGCGCGCTACCACGACTTCTTTGCAGCCGTTGTTCGTGCAATACCATGCCGGAATCCGGTGTCCCCACCACAACTGGCGCGAGATGCACCAGTCATGGATGTTGTGCATCCAGTTCAAATAAATCTGCCCGTAATTCTCTGGCGTGAAACGGATGTAGCCTTTCTCCACGACTTCGATAGCGCGCTTGGCCAGCGGCGCAATCTTGATGAACCATTGCGTCGAGAGCCGCGGCTCGACAATTGTGCCGGAGCGGTCGCACTTGCCGATCGCGATCGTGTAATCCTTCGTGCCCACCAGAAAGCCTTGCGCCGAGAGATCTTCGACGATCCGTGCGCGGGCTGCGAAGCGATCCAGCCCCGCGTAGGGTCCGGCATTCGCGTTCATCCTGGCGTGCTCATCGAGCACTTCGATCTGAGGCAGATTGTGGCGCAAGCCAGCCTCAAAATCGTTGGGATCATGAGCAGGCGTCACCTTCACCGCGCCGGTGCCGAATTCGGGCTGCGCTAGTTCGTCAGCGATAATCGGAATCTCGCGATTCATCAGCGGCAGCATCGCATGCTTGCCGTGAAGATGCAGGTAGCGCTCGTCCGTCGGATTCACCGCGATTGCAGTGTCGCCCAGCATCGTCTCCGGACGCGTCGTCGCGACGAGAATGAATTCGTTGCCGCCGGCCGCTCCATCGGTGACCGGGTAGCGAATCTCATACAACTTGCCCGGGACATCCTCGTGCTTCACTTCGAGATCCGAGATCGCCGTACCGCAATCAGAACACCAATTCACAATGTATTTTCCGCGATAGATCAACCCGTCTTCATACAGACGCACGAATGCTTCCTTCACCGCGCGCGACAGGTTGTCGTCCATGGTGAAATATTCGCGGCCCCAATCGACCGACGCGCCGAGGCGCTTCATCTGGTCGAGAATCGCGCTGCCATATTCACGCTTCCACTCCCAGACCCGCTCGACAAATTTCTCACGGCCCATCTCGCGCCGGCTCTCGCCTTCTTTGGCAAGCTGGCGCTCCACCATCATCTGCGTGGCAATGCCGGCATGGTCCGTACCGGGCAGCCAGAGCGACACATGGCCGCGCATGCGGTGCCAGCGGACGATGATGTCCATTTGCGTCTGGTTGAGCATGTGGCCCATATGGAGCCGCCCGGTAACGTTCGGGGGCGGTAACAGCAGCGTAAACACGGGACGGGCATCTCCCGGCGGAGGCGTCTCCACGTGAAACAGCTTTTCCTGCACCCAATATTCGGCCCAGCGCGCTTCAATCGCGCCCGGTTCGTAAGCTTTCGGCAATTCGTGCGTCATCTTTAATCCTTGCCGTGGAGGAATGACCGCCGTCGGCAGATCCTAGAATAAGTTGGGAATTATTGATCTTACAGGCGTTAGAAAAGCAGGGTCAAACCAAACAGGGGTATAAACAGCACGAGTGGATTTTGCTACACCCTGACCACCACCACGGAATTGGAACCCAGGCGGCGCGGAGCGCGCGAGCTGAGCTAGCATCGGAATGAGCGAATGGAGCTAATTTCTATAGGCGTCCTATAGTCGACGTTTTCCCGTTGGACGTGCGAAGAATCTCTATCCGACTTGGTTCTTAGGGAATTGAATGTTTCAGTTCATGGTCTTCGCGGACTCCAGCTTTTGTATCATCAGTTGTGCCCAGTCGTCTTCCTCGTCATAACCGAACTGCGTCAATAGCCATTTGCCATTACCGTCAATGATCCAGTTTTGAGGAATTGGTACGTACCAGTCGAGCGCATCGTTTACCAACGCATAGGCCGGAATGACCGGGAACGTATATTTTTTGTCCTTTACATAGGGCGCGACTTGCCCCGCGTCTTCGTCGATGTCGAGAGCGAGAACCTGAATATCAGAACGGCCATGCAGTTGCTCGTATAGCTGTTCGAGCCTGGGTAGCTCCTCACGGCAGGGCCCGCACCATGTGGCCCAAACATTGATCAAGAGCACCTTGCCCTTAAGGTCGTTCAAGCGCCAAGTCTTGCCAGACAAATCGGACAGGGCGAAGTCCGGAAGTGTCTTTTTCGGTTTCTCCCATGTTCCTTGGGCTCTCGCCGGCACCTGCGAAGGAAGCGGACTGCTCCATACTGTCCATGCTGCCGAAGTGCCCCCCATCTGTTTCCAGAGTGTTCGGGCTTCATCCATGAGATCATCTCGCAACTTTCCTTCTGAGTATTGTGGCGATTCCACACGCGTGTGGAGTGACAATTGATAAAAAGCGAGCGCGTCTTGGGTGCGATTCTCGATGGTCGCTAGTCGAGCCCGATTCCACCAATAAGCAGACTGTAATTTTTCCTGCGTGGGCGGCGGCCCGTCGACAATTGATTTCAGGTGTTCGGCAGCGTCAGATCGTCCGGCGAGTTGAGCCGCTTTGAGCATCTGACCGTCCCGCCGCAAATCCCAAGTAAGTTGCTGCTCGTTTAGCTCATCCAGAACTTCATTCTGAAGATCGTCATTCTCCACTTTTAGCGCATGAGCCCTGGCATCGATGGTTTTAACATTCTCCAGCAGGTCTAGCGCACGGCCGGGCTGCCATTTATGTTTCAACAGAAAGTCGGCAACTGAGCCAAACCGTGCTCCCGGTGATCCGTAAACAGCGTTATATCGTAAGTATTCGTCTACGGCGGCAAGACCATCTTTCTCCGTCACAAAGTCGTCGTCAATCAGCCAGATCCATGCGCCGTGCGCGAAGTGGGAATCGTCCGAAAATTCGACCCTCCAAGCTTTTACTGCTTCTGCATGAGCCTCGTGGTATTTAGCCCAAGCAACCGCGTCCTTTTGTCCTTCGGGTTTCGGGTGTGAGTCGCGCCAGCGGTCGTGGACTATATCATAAGCATCGTCAGAGTGAGGATACTCGCGGAGCAGGTGATCCTCCATCGGAGTGATCTTCTCGCGCGCAAGGCCGGCTTCCTGGTAGCCGCGGATTAAGAATGCCAGCCATTCGGAGTCGGGCTTGGGATTCATCGATTCGATCCGCTTAAGATCAGCGGCAACCTGGTTGCGCTGGGCATCGTGTTCCTGCGGCGGACGTGAGCGGAATTCAAGGCCCCATAGCATCTCATAATTTTCTATGAGTTCGGGGTCTGTCTCTTTTGCCAGACGTGCACGTAACGCTCGTGCTACGTTGATTCCTAGATCTTTGTTGTTCCTGGCAAGCAGTTGCTGTGCCGTTCCCTCCATCGAAGCGGGACACAGCGCGAAGAACACTGTCAGATTTTCCGATGACCGTTGCTTATCCGTGTGCTTGCCAGCTGAATAATCCTCCGCGAGCGCGAGGGCTGGCCAGGGAAACTGCGGTGCTTTGGCCTTAGATGCTTCGAGCAAACGAAGACTTTCAGGGGTATCGGCCCCGAACAACGCTACTCCGGCTACATAAAGAGCCAAAGGGTCATCGGGATGTAGAGCCGCTTGCTTGCGAAACCTTTCCTGCAGAGCCGACATCGGGGTTGGGTCCAAGTATTCCTGCATCCGACGTGTGTACTCAATGAGCCCGCGATACGGCTCAACTTCCCGAGGATTGTTTACGATCAGCTTCTCGTAGATGTCGCGTCGGCGCGCAACCCGATCGGCAAATGGCATCTTTTCGAGTTGCTTGCCGTTAAGCTCTTCGTTGAGAGCCTTGCGAACCTCGGGCGCCGGCTCGCACCCTGGCAGCGATTGCTGGGAATAGGCAAGAGAGGCCACAGAGAGCGCCGTAACAATGAGAAATTTACCTAGAAAAGAAGCGCACTCAAACCGCATCGCAGTCTCCATCGCGAACGTGATCCGATAAGCTAATAACTTCTCTTACTGCTAGCGCTGAATCAGGAGTGGAGAAAAGCCGATCAGCACACTAACTCCAATGGCAACGACAACGGTTGCCAAAAGCGCTACCCGCCAAAGATTAGCGTCGAGAGCGTCCACGTTTATTATTCAACACCCATGTTCACCGGAACACCAGTCGCGTCGGCAATCAGCGCAGGCTGAACATTCGTTGATTAATGTCGGCAACGACGGTCGGATCAATCTTGGCAGAGTCTTGGCCACAAGGGATCCGAACAGCGACGGCCAGGAAAATGGACACACAAATCGCCAGGGGAAAGACTTTCTCTTCTCATGTGCCTTACCATCCGTCGATGTTCACCTTCACCGAAAGACCCAAAAGACCATTACTAACTACGATCTGCATCTTCACGGTGTTGATTGGCAAGCTCGGGTGTAAGAAGCGAGGAAAAAAGATACTATGCCGGACAGGGAGCTTAGTGTAGAATTGCGCGATTTTTGAAATCGAATGAAGATTCCGACTTAGAAATTAAACTTAATTAGGAGCTAACATGACTGTCAAAGGATCTTTCTGCTTCCTAACACTGTTTGTCCTTGCGATCGCCGCAGCGGCAACTGCACATACTACTCCCATTATTACTTCCATCTCACCGGAGACCGTCTACGTTAACAGCGCCGCTACGACGATCACCTTCACCGGTACGGGCTTTGCTTCTAGCGACACGATTTGCCTCTACACCGAGTACGGGTGCGATTCTTTTGCGACTAGTTACGTGAGTCCAACCGAGCTCACTCTCCCGCTGTCTCCGAGTTTCTTCACTTATGCTGAAGAGTTTACTTTCTATGTTGTCACGTCCACCGGCACTTACTCAAACGGAGTTGTTTTCGAGGTGGAGAACCTTACGCCGACCATCGGCTCCTTCTCACCGGTATCGGTCGTTGAAGGCTCCGCCCCTGCGCCCATCACGGTCAACGGAACCTTCGCGAGCGGCGCCACTGTCCAGTGGAATGGCACTACCCTCCCCACCACCTTCGTCAGCCCCAATCAGCTGCAATTCACCCCTGCCAAAGGCGATCTCAGCAAGGCCAGCATGATCCCGATCACCGTCACAAATCCATCCCCCGGAGAATCATCCCTCCCCACCAACTTCGACGTCACCTACAAAGCCACCGTCACTACCGTCGATCTCCCCGCCAACAGCATCGTCTATGATCGCTACGCCCAACTGATCTACGCTTCGCTCCCCAGCAGCTATGGCCCCAATGGCAATAGCATTGCCGTCGTTGATCCCAAGACCGGCAAGATCAAGGAATATTACTTTGCCGGCAGCGAGCCCCAACAACTCGCCCTCTCTAGTGATTCCCAGTACTTATACGTCGGCCTCAACGGCAGCGGCTCCGTGCAGCGCCTCATCCTGCCCAACTTCACGCCCGACATCGACGTCAGTCTCGGCATCAGCTATTCCGGTGGCCCCAACGTCGCCACCGGCCTTCAGGTTTCTCCCTCCAGCGACCACACCTGGGCTGTCTCCACGGGAAGTTCCTCGTGCTGCTACGACTATGCTATCTACTTCTACACCGATGCCACGCAGCTTCCCGACTCGGTCACTACCAACTACTACGGCGCAAATCAGATCATCTTCGCCAACTCCAGCACACTGTATGCCTATGACAGTGGCAGCCTGACACCGGTTGCGGTAAGCTCCAGCGGCGGAACTGCCGGGACGCCATGGTCCGGTCTGGTTGAAGGTTCTTCCATCGCTTACGCGGTCGGTTTGATCTATGGCAATGAGGGCGAAGCATTTAATCCCGCCACCGGACTGCTCCTCGGCACCTACGACTTCTCGAGCGAGCCATGCTGCGGCTATAGTTACCCTCAGATACTGCCGGACGCACCCTTCAACCGCATGCTGGCCCTGGGCACCACGCCATTCCTATCCACGCTAGGCGTCACCTCCTACAGCCTCGATGAGTTCACTCCCCAGGCAACCGCCAGCCTTGCTCAATTCGCCGCCTATACTCCATCCAACTTCATTTTCTGGGGCAACGACGGTCTAGCCTTCGTCACGGAGACTGAGAACGGGAATGAATACACCCCTTTACAAATCGTAATCGTGACCAGTTCCGATCTCGTTACTCCCGAAGGCACTGCCAAAAATCCGAAACCGGCTGCAGTGTCACTTTCCCCGTCGAGCGTTTCGCACGGCGGCTGGAATTTCCTGCTGACCGTCAACGGTACCGGCTTCGTTCCCGGCGCGTCCGTCACCTGGAACGGAACCGCGCTTACCACCGCCTACGTCAGCCCTACGCAACTCAGCGTTTACGTGCCGTATACCGATATCACCTCAGCCAGCACAGCCAGCATCGTCGTTTCCAATCCCGCTCCCGGAGGAGGCAAAGCCGCCGCTCTCACCTTCACCATCAACTGATTGTCAGCGGGACCGTCGTTCACAGGTGCCCGACTTCTGGCTGCCTTTGCCAGAAGCGGGATCTTCACGCATGCCGTGTGGCGCGGGCACTTAAGCCCGCGAACCACCGGTTTCCGTATTCTGGATAGTTTCGAGAAGTGAAAGTCCACCCTTTTGCGGAGTTCTGGGCAAACGCAAGCACGGAGGCGTGTTCTGATCTTCGACACCACAGCATGGCGCCATTCGACGGCGACACGCGCTGCTCACATCGAACAAAACAATTGATGTTGAAATCAGATTTCACTGAGAATTGAGACCCTCGATTCTTCCGATCCGAATCGCCAACCAGCCTAAAGCAAACCGGAGATCTCCAGCATGAGGGGATTTTGCTACAACCCACCGCCACAGAATTAGAAACCGTAGGAGTCACTGAGGCGCTGGTACGAGACGATCTGCAAATTTAGGCAAACCCCTCCATGATTCGCGCTATACTGTGCGAACCATTGCAAGCCAAGGCTGCGCATGTGTCGCATAAAGGCCTGTTGCGCGATAGCGGGTGTCGCTTTCCTTCTCACCTCAGCCATCGAGGCACAGACTTCCCAAACCTCAGCTGCAACGTTCACGTCCTCAACCGAATTGGTCCTCATTCCTACGGTCGTTAACGATAAGTCCGGTGTCCACATCGCGGGCCTCCATAAAGAAGAGTTTGCCCTCAAGCAAGACGGAAAGTCACATCCGATCGCGGTCTTTGAGGAGGTGCAGACCAGTTCGTCTCGAGTGCGTCGCTCTGAAGGGGAGCATGGCACCTTCAGCAACTTCGAAACGGGCGGCAGCGACTACCACCGCCTCAACATCATCGTTTTGGACTTCGTGAATACCCCGTTCTCCGATGAGGCCAATGCCAGAAACGAACTGCTCAAATTTCTTTCGGAGGCCGCGGAATCCGGCGAGCCTATGTGTCTGCTGGCACTAACCCGCAGCGGGCTGACTTTGCTGCACGATTTCACGGATGACCCCAAGTTGCTCGCCGCAGCACTGCGCAAGGTAGGCTCCAACACCGCGCCGCTGATCCACGAATCGGCAGTGGACCCCGGGCACCCACCGCCGATCGATGCGCTGAGCAAAATGCTTACGAAGCTGATTCGGGGACAGTTGGAAAGCGAGGCCCAGCTGGCGTCGACGGAAACGAAAAATACAACTTTTATTACAGTCCAGGCCTTTCAGCAAATCGCGAAGGCCTTTCGCGGTTTGCCGGGACGCAAGGCGCTTATCTGGGCCAGTTCTGGTTTCCCGTTCTCGTTGAGTCCACCTTCCTCGCTTATGTGCGATCCGGCTTGTCCAGTTCATCAGCGGGATGAGGTGCAATCCTCGTATGACAACCTCTGGAGAATGATGAACGATGCTCAGATTGCCATCTACTCCGTTGATCTGCGATCGGCCTCTTCCGGCACAATGGCGGATGAAAATACTTTTACTCATCCCTATGATGTCGGAGATCCCCAGTTCGATACCGAAGCTCAAGCGCAATGGAAACGGCAGGACACGGACAGTGCGCTCCAATTATTTGCGGAGAATACCGGAGGAAAAGCTTTTCTCGGAAGCAACAATCTGGTCCAGAGCTTTCGTCAGGCCATTCAGGATGACAACAGTTACTACATGCTTGGCTACTATGTCAGTCGAAGCAGCACCAAGCCAGGATGGCATCAGATCGCGGTGACGACCAGTAGAAAAGGCGCGCACACACGCTATCGAAACGGTTTCTTTTTCTCCCGGGACACGTCCACCACCTCCGCGCGACAGGACGTGCAATTGGCACTCATCTCTCCGCTTGATTTTGTTGGCGTGCCGGTCTCGGTCAGTTGGTCTGGCAGCAGGGCTGGCAAGTCCGCCGGCAAGACCACAATGCAATTCGACCTGGTGATGCCGCCGAACTTCGCTTCGGTGGATGAATCGGATCAGAATCGCATGGTGGTGGATATCGCCGCGGTGGCGAGAAATGCGAATGGCGAAGCGGTTGCCGAATTCTCCCAGCGCATCGAAACCCACCTAAAATCCGGTGGCTTGGAACAAATCCAGCACAATGGCATGACCTATCGAAACGGACTTCAGCTTCCACCCGGACAGTACACCGTCCGCTTTGTTGTCAGGGATTCCATAGGTAATCGCACGGGAAGTGTCGCTGCAACGATCAACGTGGCCCCGTAATCTGCGAGCGTCTACGCAGAAAGCACCGCCGGGTTATTATTTGCGAGCACGCCAGGGAAAACCATTTCTGGTTGTCCCTTCTGGGAAGATGTGAGCGAGTCTCGAGTGGAGTTTGTGTCTCGCGCTTGAGACACGGGTCCGCTGCACATCCTGAGCACGATTGTGGTTTTAGTTCGGAGCACCCTTGTGCGCAACCAAAGCTGAAGTCTGACCGCTAGGATTAGAAGCTGTCTTACTTACCCGACAGCTTCTTGGCAATTTCTTCTACGATCTTTGGACGAAGGTCGGCCATAACACTATCCACGATGCTGGCAATCGTGCTGGCATCGGTTGTGGATGTGGATACTGATCCTTCCGCCGCCGCCGCTGCCATGGCCTTCGGACTCTCCTCGGCACTCGCTTCGGCCTGTTTCGCTGCTTCTACCAGATTAGTGTTTGCGGCAGCGCCTGCTGGCGCGGTGCGGATTTGATGCCACGTTCCCGATTTCCCGTCCTTGCCCATGGATTCCTCACTCCCAGAGTCTGAACTTGAATCATGATTCTCTTCTTCGACTCGATTTTCTTCTGACGTTACAGGTGCTGCCATAGCCGTCACCGCACTAACGAGTTCTGCGCTCGGCTGCGCAGCTGGGGTGTCTTCGTTTTCATTGCCCCTGCCCACTGCGTCCGCGAAGGTCGCTGTCGCGACCTCTTCTGGCGGCGCTTCCTCCGCGACTTTTGCCGAAGAACCCTTTTGTACCACTTCTGGTTTTTCGGTTACCGACTCATCGGGTGGAATTGTCGCTCTTGCTGAAATCTCGCTGACAATCGCTTCTACCACCGGACTCACGGCATTTGAAGCGGTTTTAGTCGTTTCTCCAGGAGCTGCGACCGCCGACGTCCCCATGAGCCTGGACTCTACGTCACGTTCGGCCTGTTGCTCCGCCACGGCTCTCGCATCGGCCACCATCCCTGCTTCTGCTAGCCGGTTCTCTACCGCGGCTGTGATGGCTGAAACTCCCGTGATCCGCGTCGAACCCCGCGCAGCGATGGGTGCCGGCGTCGCTGTGGAAGTAGCCGTGTAGGTCGTCGCGAAGGTACGGAACATTTCCGCTTCCAGTGAAATCGCCGCCTCTTCCGGGCTTAATGCCACTGGCTCGGCGACCCAGCGCGGACCGGCTGCTGCATCGCGGGCGACTTCTTCCGCCAGCAACTGGCCGGCTGCCACCAGCGTTCCGTGCGAAGGCAAGGCAGCGATATCGGTATATACAGTCGCGGGGGTCAGCAGACGCAATGCTTCGGCGAGTTCTTCATCGGTCGGCACGGGCTCTTCAGCCTCCGCCGGCTTGTTCGCCGCATTTGGAGCCAGCTGTGCAATCTTCTCGGTCTCCGACTCTTTTGCCTTCAGCTCTGCCGCCTTTAATTCTTCAGCTTTGAATGCTTCCGCGGCTAATTCCTGCGTCTTTGATTCTGGAACTTTGGCTGATTCCTCAACTTTGGACTCTTGATCCTGTGCCACAGCTGTTTCAGCTGGCGTGCTCACTTCGGAAGTTACGACTTTGGCGACGGCCTCGGGCGGTTTCCCCTCAATCCGCTGATCCTTCTTTTCCGGTACTGCGTCCTGCTCAACTGGCGCGGGCCCCTGTGCCAGGGAGGCAGGATTTACGGCAACCGTCACCGGCGACGCTTCGGGGCACTCGAGGTCCGGCGGCTGAATTTCGGAATTTGAGGGACGATCCGTTTCCACCTTATGTTTTTCCGGAGTCGAATCGGCCACGATCGGGGCTGCATCGCTCGCCGGCTCTAGCTGCTCGACTGGGATTTCGACTTCGTTCTTGCTCTCGATGGTCTTGCTTTCAACACTCTTGCCTTCGACTGCCGGCGCCGGGAAGCCAACGCCAGCCGCAGCTGCAACGACCGCTGCAGGGGCAGGAAGCTCGAGTTCAGGCTTTGTCGTCTCAGGCCTTGCCGTTTCTGGCTGCACTGCTTGCGCCTTTGCCGCTTCCATCTTGGCTGCTGCGGTCTGTACGGCAGCAACTTCCGCCGCGGCGGTCGGACCCGTCTTTGCAGCTAACGGCGCGATATCTTCAGCTTCTGGAACCAGTCCATCGAGTTTCGCGGCCACGGCACTCAGCGCGTCTAACTCGTCCGGCGTAATATCGCGCGGAATATCTGGCACCAGCCCGGGTTCCTGTCCCGGTGGGGCCGGCTCCTTCACCGTGAAGCTGGGCCCGTTGCCTGGCTTGCCCTTCTTTTTCCGGAAATCCCGGAAGGTCGCGGCTTCCGCCACTTCTTCTGGCTCCGGCTCCGGTTCCTCTTTCTTTTTCTTCGACGGAAAACGTAAGCGGCTTTTCCATCCCGTATCCGTCTCCCCGCCACTTTCCGCTTTTCGGCCTCTCTCTTCGCCGCCAAATCGCTCGAGTCCCGAAACCGACGTACTGAATCGTGCTTCCGATTGCGGTACCATGCGGTCTTCGAGACGCGTGATCGCGGTCAGCAGTTCGCTTGCTTCAAATGGCTTTACGATGTGACCGTCGGCTCGCACGCGGCGGGCTTCTTCGGGTTTGAAAGGCTCCAGCTTGCCTACCGTCAGCAGCACAGGAATATGCGCCGTCTCGGCCGTATCCTTCAGCCGCTGACAGACTTCCAGCCCGCTGTAACCGGGCATGTACACATCCAGAACAATCAGATCGGGTTTGATTTCGGTAATCCGCTTGAGAGCAGCGGATCCGTTATTGACCGTAACGACGTCATACCCGGCATCGGCCAGGATTTTTCGCCCCATGTTCTGGGCTGTAACACTGTCATCGGCGAGCAGTATTTTCCGCGCCAAGCGTCGATCCTTCGCACAAATTAAGGAGAGATAACGCGAAAGTACCCTGTCCTCTAACCTAAGTCAACGATTCCTGTAGGCGTAACAGGTTACGACCGTTCCTAGTCTGTTGGGAAAAGGCGGTATTGCTGCATCGTCATACCTTTGGTAACCGAAAACCACCGGGTTACCGTACGCGGGGACAGCCGAAGCCGGCCATCCCAGGCGAGAATTCAAAAACTAGAACGGGTTCAGCTTTGCCAGCCCTTTTTTCTTTTTCTTCCTGCTCGAAGAAATATCCGCCATCTCTTCCGTTTTCGCTGGGGCGGCCGAAGAGGCGGAGCTAGACGTGCCCGCATTGCTCTCCAGCTCATTGTTCTGCTGTAGCGGCGGTAGCGCGGTTGGATCCGGCTCAACGTTCGGCTTCAATTCATTCGGATCGGCCGCGTTCGCCTTCAAATCGGCCGTTGCAGCTGGATCCGCCGCCGTAGTTTGTTCCGCAGGCGTCGTGGCCGGGTCTGCCGCTGTTGCGACCGGAGTATCCGAACGCGGTGCCTCCTGGTTGGGTGCTACCTTGCCGTTAATAGTCTGCACGCCAAGCTTGCTGTCGCCGCCCGGCTTTCCCACCGCGGCGGCCAAATCTCTTACTACTTTTGTCGCCGTCACCGGCTCGGGATCCGTCATGGTTGGCTCTCCGACATGGGAAGCCTTGGCCACATCGGGATGTTTTTCGAAGCCATTCAACATATTCGCCATCGTGCCCGGTTCATGGCGGCTCGCCACTTCCTTCTTGTTCTGCTCGAGCATCGCCTTCGTCGGTCGTGGCACGGGCTGATGCAGCGCCTCCAACCGCGCCTTCGCGTCGAGCGCCCGGTCCATTGCCGGATACCGGGTGATGATCTGCGCGTACGCCTCAGCCGCATCTTTGGTTAATTCGTCGATCGCCCTGCCCTTGAACACCTCACCCAGTCTCGTATTTTTTCGTACCGCTTCTATCTGGCCTTCGTAAGATTGTCCGAGAAGATACAGCGCCTGATCGGCTCCGCTGTATAACGGATAGCGCTCCACCAACGTCTTCAAACGGGCGATCGCTGCCGGATATACCATACGCATAAAATAAAAACGTCCGATGTCAAACTCGCGGTCCGCCAGCACTTCCTGCACTTCCCGCAACCGTTGTTTCGCCTTGGGCACATATTTGCTGTCGGGATACTCCTGAATCAGCGCCCGGTATTCCTCCTCCGCGCGCATAGCGTGCGTGAAGTCGCGGTCCGGTTTTTCCATCTCTTCATAATGTATGTTCGCCACCTTCAACTGAGCCTCAGCCGCCTCCGGCATGTTGGGGAAAAACGTCTTGAAATCCTTGTATTCAATCTCGGCCTGCTGCATCGCCGTGGTGCCGCCCTCGGCGTACCACGAATCGGCCACTGCCAATTTGGCGCGCGCGATGAATTCCGAATCCGGATAAGTGTTGATCAGCGTCTGGAGCGTCATCCGAGCCACGTCGAATTTGTTGTGCTTCATGGCATCCATGGCGCGGTCAAACAGCACTTTGTCGGGCTGCTTCGACCCGAGGTTCGCCAATGGGTTGTTCGATTTTTTGTTCGTGCATGCCACCGTCAACGCCAGCAGCAACCCGAGAAGTACCACGACTGAATTCCGACGCATCATTAACACCTCAAATCCTGAAACTACACTCGTTGCAAACTCGCGCTCCGTGCTGCTTCGAGCAACGCCTGCACATTTATTTTCGCATCGCCCTCGCCGAACACCGCGCTCCCTGCCACCAGAATCTCAGCTCCCGCGCGCACCACGTCCGTCACCGTGTCCAAGGTCACGCCCCCATCTACTTCGATGCGGAACCGATAACCGTTCCTCGCACGACTTTCAGCCAACCTGGTCATTTTATGCAGAGTGGTTGGGATAAATTTCTGTCCCCCAAACCCTGGATTCACGCTCATCACCAGGACATGATCCACAATATCGAGCACTTCCGAGAGCGTCTCGACCGGCGTCGCCGGATTAATGACCACTCCCGCCCGGCAATTATGCTGCTTGATGAGGTGCAGCGTGCGATTCAAATGCCGGCAGGCCTCCTGATGCACCGAAATCCAGTCCGCCCCCGCTTCTGCGAACTCTGGGATGAACTGGTCCGGGTTTTCTATCATCAGATGACAGTCCAGGGGAAGCCGAGTTGCCCGGCGCAAAGATTTAACCACCGGAGGCCCTAGCGTTAGGTTGGGCACAAAATGCCCGTCCATGATGTCCACATGGATGACGCTGGCCCCGCCCGCGGTCGCCCGCTCAATCTGGTCTGCCAGATGGGCGAAGTCCGCAGCGAGAATAGAGGGTGCGAGGTCGATCAAAACAGGGTCCGGGATGGCTCTAGGGTCAAAGACTGGGGAAATTCTAGCATGACGACGGGGGCGGGGGCGGGCATCGGCCGAATCACAGCTCGGTTAAGATTGGTTCTGAGGGTAATCGGCGCTGTTAGCGGAGTCACTGGCAATTTAAGCGCTGGAGCGAGACATCCTCGGTCCTTCTGCTTGCGCCTCTGCCAACGTGCTCCTCACTTTCTCGACGCCTTCGGCCATCGCGTACTTAAGCTTTTCGATCCCCTCGCCGGTAACCGCGGAAATCGGGTAAAGCTTCAACTTCCTGCGCGTAGCCCACTGCTTCAGCTTCTTGAGCTTCTCCGGATTCGCCACATCGATCTTCGACGCAACCAGCAGAGTAGGCTTGTTCTCGAGCCCCGCTCCAAAGCTCGCCAACTCCCCCAGGATTACCTCAACGTCTTTCACCACATCCGGACGCCCGCTGCCGTCAGAGACATCGACCATGTGTACCAGCAGTCGCGTGCGCTCAATATGCCGCAGGAATTGCGTGCCAAGGCCCGATCCGGCATGCGCGCCTTCGATCAAACCCGGAATGTCAGCAACCACGAAGCTCTCTTCTTTTCCCTTGTCACCCACGAGCACCACGCCGAGATTTGGTTCGAGCGTGGTAAACGGATAATCCGCAATCTTCGGCCGAGCCGCCGAGATGACCGAAATAAGCGTCGACTTGCCCGCATTCGGGTAGCCCACGAGGCCGACATCGGCGAGCAGCTTTAATTCCAGGCGGAAGTTGCGATCTTCACCCGGACGTCCATCTTCGTGCTCGCGGGGCGCCTGATGTGTAGAAGTAGCAAACTGTGCGTTGCCGCGTCCGCCGCGTCCCCCGCGCGCGATCACGACGCGTTCGTCAGGGCGCGAAAAATCGTGGACTTTCTCCCCCGTGTCTTCGTCGTAGACGATCGTACCCACCGGCACTTTCAGGACAATCCCTTCCCCGTCGCGGCCGGTTTTTTTCGCGCCTTCACCATGTCGTCCGCGCTCGGCTTTATATTCGGGATTGAAACGGAAATGCACCAGCGTATTATGGCGCTCGCTCGACTCCATCCAGATGTCGCCGCCCCTGCCGCCGTCGCCGCCCGAAGGGCCGCCGCGCGGAACGAATTTCTCCCGCCGGAACGCCATGCAGCCATTGCCGCCATCCCCAGCCTTGACTCGAATTTTGGCTTCATCGATAAACATGAATGTGCAGCCCAGAGAGTTCGTGTGGTGTGCGGGCTTCGCCTCGTCCAAGCGATGTGCAGCTCCGCAGCAAAACGAAAAGCCTCGACGCAAAGCCGAGGCTGCTGTGGCTCGTGTGGTGACCGGGCTCTGCCCCGACCAGCCGTCTATCCGGGGATCCTACTGGGCTTCGATAGCCTCGGGCTCGACCATCACAAACTTACCCATCGATCCCTTGTTGACGAACTTAATCCGCCCCGTGATCTTGGCGAAAAGAGTGTCGTCTTTGCCGCGTCCGACGTTCAGCCCCGGCTTAACCCGCGTACCGCGCTGCCGGACAATGATCGTGCCACCCGGCACCAGTTGTCCGCCGAAGGCCTTAAAGCCAAGCCGCTGCGCGTTCGAGTCGCGCCCGTTTCGTGAAGTGCCCTGTCCTTTTTTATGCGCCATAAATCAGTTCCGCTTCTCAGTGGCCAGTTGCCAGTAAATTGCTACTTCCTTTTCTTCTTCGCCGCTTTTTTCTTCGGCGCCGATTTTTTCGCATGCGGATGTGACACATGCTTCGTCGCCTTTTTCCCGGGCCGCTTCGAGCGCTTTACTTCCGCGTGAGTCTCGTGTTCACCACCCTCGTGCGCCTTCTTGACCTTTTTCTCTGTCTTCGGCAGCTCGGGCGCCTTGAACGACTGCCCATCAAAAGCAATCTCAGTGATCCGGACCGCGGAATAATTCTGCCGGTGTCCCCGCAGCTTCTTGTACTGCTTCTTACGCTTGTAGTGGAAGACCAGAATCTTCGCGCCGCGTCCCTGCTCGACGACCTCGCCGGTCACCAGCGCTCCTGATCCCGCAGGCAGAACACTGCCCGCCTCGGCTGAGACGGCGAGCACGTCGCCGAACTCGACCTTGCCGTCCTTGTCGTCCTGCGTTTCCACCCGAATCACATCGCCCGGAGCGACGCGATACTGCTTTCCACCTGCGCGGATCACCGCGTACATAAACTCTCCTTGTGCTCCTGGTTCTGCATCTCTCGTGTGGTGATGGGCTTCGCCCCGTCCACATAGGGACAGCCGGCCTCGACTGTCCCAGCCGAGCGCAACTCGGCAGATATCATCGTATGCTTGTCCCGCAACGGCTTGTGACCGGAAACGCGGCGCGGTCCCAGAACGGGTCCGCAAGTACAGGCAAACTCAACTAGTCTATCGTGCGCTGTGGAAATCGGTCAAACGGAGGGCGGGCCTGATCCTAATTTGCCCATCCGAAAAACAAAGCAACCACTCCAACCGTGTCGATGAACCCGTGCGCCAGGATGCAGACCCACAAGTTGCGTCCAGACAATAGATAAGCAGTTCCGAGAACCAGACCAGCCAGGCCCGAATCCACCATACCCGCTGGGCCTTTGTAGTAGTGTCCGTATCCGAACAGGACCGAGACCATTAAAACGCCGCCCCAGTATGCGGTCTTGGAACGCGCTCCCACGTCCGCCGCGCGCGTGACGAGGTAGCCGCGGTAACTGATCTCTTCTCCGAATGCGGCAAAGGTCCAGACAATCAGAAGCCAGCGGAGAGCCACCATCCAGTGACCCGTGATTTCCTCAAAGCCGCTCGGCGCTCTTACCGCCGGCCAGAAGTGGGCCGTGATGGGATCCGTGACGAACTGACCGAGTAGAATTCTTACTGCGGCCGCTGCGAGCGCGATCAAGACGGTTCGCCGCCACGAGACGGGCCAACCAATTCCAATCACTGCCCAGCCGCCGTCACGCACGCGCAGGGAAATCAGGCCAATCACAAAGAGGATGGGTACTTCGTTGGGGATGACATGATAGACGTTGTGGGCGATGACAATTGCGCCGCCCCCGACAAATTCCGCCAGGGACATCCAGCGCTGCGTAGGCGTCAGTCGGATGGATCGCAACCAACTTGATTCTGTCGCGCGGGCCGCTGGCGCCGTCTTTGTGTTTGGCGGCATTTCGTCCATGGCTCCCCCCTCCCCTCGCGGTTTTGGCCGAGTCTTTTGCCGGATCCAGCATCAGCCTTGCGGCAGTATTCTCGATCTCCGGTATTGCCGCATAAACCAAACCGCAGTGTGCGTCGTCAACATCAGGAGCCCGCATCCTCCCACCATTCCGATGGGTATGGTCCACCAGCCCAGTAAGTCTCTGCCGCCGGCTGGAACGCTCCCGAAACCAAGTCGAAAAGACAGCTCGAAGTCGCCGATGCCATTCGGAAAAGTCCACAATCCTGCGGTATGGGGATGAAGCGGCTTTAATAGCGCCACGAGAACGAAGACGGCTCCGAAGAAATATCCGGCGATGCAGCCCAGCAGGACGCAGAGGCCAGCAACGCTCAGGCTGGCCCAGCGAAACAAGCTTCTGAGAATCTGCACCGGCGAACGGCTCACTTCCGCCCGCGCCAGAAGGTTATCGGTCAGATACTGACTGGCAAGTTCTTCAGGAGAGCCTAGCGCCGCCAAAGCCGTGTCAACGCCAGCACTCGTGATCTCTCCGCTCGCTTCTCCGGCTGTGGCGGCCTTATCCATAATGTGGCTGCGCAGTTCCTCGACGATCTCGCGGATGTCTTCGTCTTCAAGACCGCGCAGCCGGGCGCGCAGCCTTCCGAGGTAGGCATCGATTCTCTGCTGCGCGTTGCCGGTTGTCGTCATCTGTTCTCCTTAACGAGTGGAGCGAGCAACTGGCTCATGCTCGATGAGAAGCGCGCCCAGATCCCCGTCATCTCGATCGCTCGTCGTTTTCCGGCTGGAGTGAGCGCATAGTATTTCCGCGGATGTCCGGCGTCGGACTCTACCCATTCGCTGTGCACCAGTCCTTGCGCCTTCAACCGGCTGAGTAGCGGATAAATCGTGCCCTCCGAAACGATCAGGTTCGAATCGCTCTCCAACCGCCGCAGAATTTCGAGCCCATAGCGTCTTCGGTCCCACAGCGCAGCCAGAATGGCCAATGCCAAACAGCCTTTGCGGAGTTGCACTTCCCACTTGTCACCGGTTTCCTGCTCGCGGAGGTCGCGCTCCTTCATGTTCGGATACTATGTAATACAAGGTATAGTGTTGTCAACAGTAATCCAAGCGCACTTTGAGCGATGAGTTCTTATGAAATCTCAACCATGGAGGAAACCGAAGGGGAACCTCGTCGTTCTAAGGCTGAGCCGCAGATCGAATGACGATTTTCACTAGAATGTCTTGGCTGAATCCAGCAGGACGGTGACCGGCCCTTCATTTACCAGTTCCACTTGCATGGCTTCCTGAAACCGTCCGGTTTCGCAGCGTAGCCCAGCAACTCGGATTTTCTCGACAAAATATTCGTAGAGTTCGCGCGCCTGCTCAGCAGGAGCGGCCGCATCGAATGACGGACGCTTTCCGCGGCGCACATCTCCGTAGAGGGTGAATTGCGAAACCACCAGCATTGCGCCGCCAACATCGGCAACGGACAAATTCATTTTGCCGCCGGAATCTTCAAAAATGCGCAGGCCGATTATTTTTTCGGAAAGGGAATCCGCGGCCGCAGGCATATCTCCGGCGCCTACGCCCAGCAGCACTAGAAGGCCGAGTCCAATCTCGCCAGTCGTTTCGTAGTTAACCGTAACTTTGGCCCGGCTCACGCGCTGCACTACGGCACGCATTAATGGCCGGCCTCGCTGCCGGCTTCAGCAAGGAGCGACTCCTGTCCGGCGAGCGCCTGCCAGCGGCCATCGCGGTAAGTGAAGACATCCGTGAAGCGGACGCGGGCCACGGCCTTGCCAGAAGGGTCGACCAGGGTGGCGAGACCGCGGGTATATCCGAAGTTGCCCTCCACGTACGCGCGCAGCTCGGAAAGCCGATTCACGCCCGGCTTTTTGTCTGGAATGTGCCCCAGCGTTTGACCGCGAGTTTGCAGCGCGCCGTCGGGGCCGGCGTCTTCAAACTCATCGGCCAACATGCAAGCCACTGTGTCAGCGTCCTTGCGGCTGAGAGCTGCCGCCCAGTTCTGTTCGAGTTCGATCAGCGTGGCCGCGGTTTTTGGCTGATTCTTGGGGCAATCGGCTACGAGCGCGGTCGACACAAGTGCGAGCGCCAGCAAAATGGTAAGAAAGGTCAGAATCTTCACGTCCAAATCGTGACATGAGTTCGACGCGTGAGCAAGGGTGCTGACGGCGCCGTGTCCCCGTCCGAGTGTGTACGATCCAAGGGGGTCAGCGAATTCGCGTTGACCCATCTCGTTCTCCCTCCTACAATCCGAAGTTCTCTGCAAGTGAACTTTTTCTGGAGCTCTACATGCGACGAATCCCAACAAAGAAACTGGCGCTCCGGTGCACCTTGCTGTGCACGATTCTGGTCGCAGCTGCATTCTCGCAATCCGCGCCCTCCCCCCCCACCGAAGTTGTGATCAAAAACGCTACCGTGATGACCGTGACCCACGGCAATATCAAGAATGGCACCGTCTATATCAAGGATGGCAAGATCGTCGCCGTCGGCGAAAACGTGAGTGCGCCCTCGAGCGCGACCGTCATCGATGCCGAAGGAAAGTACCTCACGCCAGGCATCGTCGACTGCCACTCGCACATCGCGCTCGATGACGACGTCAACGAGGCGACCAGCCCGGTCACGCCGCAGATGATGATGAAAGACGCCTTTGATTATCAGGACAAGGCGATCTACCGCGCGTTGGCGGGTGGCGTGACCACGTCGCTCTTGCTGCATGGATCGGCCAACATGATCGGTGGCCAGGCGGTTGTTATCAAACACAAGTACGGAGCCACGCGCGATGAGATGCTCTTCCCCAACGCGCCCGGATCCATCAAATTTGCCAGCGGCGAGAATCCCAAGCGAGTGTATGGCAGCCGCGATCAGTTGCCTTCGACTCGCATGGGCAATTTTGCGGTCCAGCGGCAAGCTCTCGTCGAGGCGCAGGACTACATGCGTGAGTGGGACAACTATAACGAGAAGGTCAAGCGTCGCGACAAAGATGCCACTCCGCCCAAACACGATCTGAAGCTGGAGGCGCTCGCCGACGTGCTGCGTGGCAAGCTCATGGTGCAGATCCACATCTATCGCGCCGATGAGATGCTGACCGAAATCGCTCTGGCGAAAGAATTCGGCTATAAGATTCGCGCCTTCCATCACGCGCTCGAAGCCTACAAGGTCTCCGACCAGATCGCGGCCAACAATATCGGAATTGCCACCTTCGCCGACTGGTGGGGCTTTAAGCAGGAGGCATGGGACGCGATCCCTTGGAACGCTACGATGGCTATGCGCAAAGGCGTACGCGTCGCGATTAAGAGTGATTCCGAGGATTACACCCGCCGCCTCAATCAGGAAGCCGCTAAGACGATCCGTTACGGTGGCGCCACCGAAGAAGAAGCCCTGAAGATGATCACGTTGAATCCTGCTTGGATCATCGGCGTGGATGATCACGTCGGCTCGATTGACGTCGGCAAGGACGCCGATCTCGTGATCTGGGACGGATATCCGTTATCCACTACCGGTGTGCCAGAAAAAGTTCTGATCGATGGCGACGTCTACTTCGACCGTGCCCGAGCGGGGTTCGGAACCACGCATTACAAGGAGGGCGAGTAATGCAGCCGTCATCGATCAGCCAGCAGCAGGCCGCGAGCCAGCAAGGGTGGAGCGGGCGCCGCCGCTCGTGGCCTTTCACCTGGGCGTTGGTTTTGATCTTGATCTCATCGACGCCGGCACTCACCCAGGAGAACCCCCTAGCCCTAAAAGGTGGCAAGCTGTTAACCATCACGCACGGCATCATCGAGAATGGCGTGATCGTCATGCAAGGGGGCAAGATCATCGCGATTGGCACCGCGAGCTCGGTCAAAATCCCGAGCGGCGCGCAAATCATCGACGCCACAGGCATGACGATCTATCCCGGCCTCATCGATTCCGAAACGCAGCTTGGCCTCACCGAAATCTCGGCGGAGAACATGACGAATGATCTGGTCGAAGCGAGCGACGAGATCATGCCACACATGCACACTGCCGAAGCATTCCACGCCGAGTCGGCCTTGATCCCGGTGGCGCGGCTCAACGGAATCACCAACGCCGTTGTCGCCCCTATAGATGAAGACACGCTGCCCGGCCAGGATTGTTTCATCCAACTTGCCGGCGCTAACGCCAGCGAAATGCTGCTGATCCGCGACAACGCCATGCCCCTCAACTTCACCGGCGAGGAGCGCCGCAACAAAGGCGGATTCGACAAACGCAAATTCCCCTCAACCCGCATGGGCTTGGCGTCACAACTGCGCCAGGCTTTCATCGATGCCGAGGACTACAGGGCGAAGTGGGTTGACTACGATGGCAAGAAAACCGATGCCGCTCAGAATAAAAAACCCGAGCCGCTCGCTCCCAAGCGTGATCTCAAGTTAGAAGCGCTGATCCCGTATCTAGAGGGCAAGAAAACCATTGTGCTCGCCGCCGAAACACCGAGCGATCTTCAAACAGCCGTGAGTCTCGCCAACGAGTTCAAGCTGAAGTTCGTACTCAACCACATCGCGCACTCGCAGTCGGTCCTCGACTATGTAGCCAGCCTCGAGGTGCCGGTGATCGTCGGCCCTATCTATGAGGCTCCGAAAGAATACGAGCGTTACGACGCGGTCTATAGCCTTCCGGCGCAACTCTACAAACGCGGCGTCAAGATCGTCTTCGCTTCGTACTCGGCCCACAACGTTCGCAACCTGCCCGATCAAGCTGGATTCGCAACCGCCTTTGGTCTGCCCTACGACGAGGCGCTCAAGGCAATCACCCTCAACGCCGCCGAAGTGTGGGGCGTCGCCGACCAACTGGGCTCGCTCGATGTCGGAAAAACCGCCAACGTCGTGGTTGCGAACGGCGATCCGTTGGACGTGAAGACCGATGTGCAGCGAGTCTTCATCCAGGGACGAGCGATTCCGATGACCAGTCGGCAGACTCAGCTGCGGGATGAATATTCGAAATAATGTCGCTGGCTTTAGCCGGGGATGGGCCGGGCGGGGCCGCCCGGCCACAAACAAATCCAGGGGCGAGACGCCGATTCTCGCGGGCCAAGGTTTGACCCCACTCCCCGCTGCCAGTTAGGATTCTTCAGTGATCTCCACACACACCAGGTTACTTCTCATAGCTCCTTTGCATACTTTTCCGATCCCTTTTAGACTACTGGTTTCGACTACATTGGATCCATTGAGCAAGATGCGACCAGGATGCAGTCGTAAATAAGCAAAACCGACAATCATTAAACGCCGGCCCGCAACCCGGACCCGCGATTCCCAGACTTGAAACGAGGAAAACATGGCAGCCGTTGATGAAAAAGTGAAACAGATTA
>Ga0209221_1000140_pt1 | contig 40712 bp, 27 predicted proteins | sample BlaSpr_A8_Ref_O2_FD_187989 | JGI IMG/M metagenome (GOLD analysis project Ga0209221, IMG submission 187989) | Forest soil microbial communities from Thunder Bay, Ontario, Canada - Black Spruce, Ontario site 2_A8_Ref_O2 (SPAdes) (version 2) | ecosystem: Environmental > Terrestrial > Soil > Boreal...
TATTTACAACAAAATAATGCTAACTATTTATACTGCCTTACACGTTTTGGGATTAAGGAAAGGTCGATGTCAAGTCATTATATGGCCTAGATAGATTGGGTACACATGTGTACATTGGTGATCGACAAAAGAAGCAAAGGCGTGAGCTAGAGCAAAACTGAAAAAGACATCTCAGTCGAATTGTTCTTTGAAACTCAAGAGCATGAAGCGGAATCCCTAGTAATGTGGATCATTACGTCACGGTGAATTAGTTTCCGAGTCTAGTACAGACCGCCCGTAGGCTATGGAAATTATTCGAGGTAGAAGCTATGTCAGCGTTTATAACTTTGCTTAAATATATTGTCTGTTTTTCAGAAGATTTTAGGTTTCTAAAGTTATCGTTTTCATACGCGACTCTTCGTCTAAGGACTGAAGTTAAGTCGACAGGGTAGTGGTAGAAGAATCTGCTGCTGGACAAAATTTATGATAAATAAATAAACTTATATAATAATAGAGTTCATATTCATGTTCGAGAAGTTCTTTTTGTATAGTAACTGTAATATCTAAAAACTCATGAATAATACACAAATGGGAAAAAGATAAAGTTTATCCAAGTAGAGGCAGATTGGGCTAAAGCGTATAGGAGAACGGTCTAATACCTTTGGCAAGTATTACTGATGAGATAGCCTAGAATATATGATTATTCTAAATTCGAAACTAATTTCCTAAAATAATACAATTATGAAGTTTCCTATGTATAGCTTTATCATTCGCAGATACACATTAGTTCAAATAATTATACCTATAACATGGTATGTAATATTAGTTAAATTTTTTGGTGTTTCTCACTGTGAGGGTATGAATATTTTTCCACACAATATGACTCTTAGCGACGAAGCAGCTGAAGCTATTTTACCGGGCAGTAGTCCTGACAAACCTAATCTCCAGAGTCCTCGTTCTTCCCCTGAACTTTTGCCTAAAGTTCCCGTTACGTTACCTAGTATAACTCAAAAACGGGATGATTTACCTAGTTTTTTATCATTTATAAAGCCTTCTTTTGAGCCAGAAAAAGAGGTTTATAGCATACTTAATAATTATATATCATTATGTCGAACTAATGAATCAAATAATGCTCTAAATATAGTATTAAATTCATTTCCTTCAATTGAAAACTCAGAAATATTTACTCATCCTATAATTAAGCCTTTTCCTAATTCTCCTTTAACTTATTCAGATCGAGTTATTAATCATTTTCATGAAAGTTATTATCTTAATGTTGAAGAACGAAAGGACATTTGTTATATACTTACTATATTTAAACTTTATGCTGCGTGTGCCCACGATCATTTAACTACTATGGAAGCGAGAGCTTTTATTAATCAATTAACGGATCAACAACTAAGTCCTCTAATAATAGAAACTCTACAAAAACTGGAACGATATGTTTCGGCCCGAAGTTAATACCATAATATTTTCTGGTATTATAAATTTAAAATTTGATATAATTACATAATGGTTAAAAAAAAGAACATAGAAGTAAAGTTTAATTCCAAAAGGATTTGGAATGACTGTTCACTAAATAAAAAACTTATCATTCCTGTATAATTAATGGGAATTAATATTTGTGCCTTTGGTTTGAATGAATTTTATTGACTATCCAAATTTGCTGAACACTTTCGTGAATTTGCTAAACACTTTCGTAAATTTGCTGAAGATTTTTCTAAATTTGCTGACAACTTTTCTAAATTTGCTGAACGTTTTCCTGAATTTGCTAAACATTTTCGTAAATTTGCTGAACATTTCCAAAAAATTGACTTATACTTAATAAGATACTTATTTATTTTGGGGGATTATGGCTTACGCAAAGTAGTTTTAATAACCAACTATCTATTATTACCTATTCTATATTATTGTCATGGTCCCCTGAAGTAATTCTTTTAATAGATCTCTTTAATCTGCAATCTGGGTATAATATGAACTCCGTAAACTTTTACGACTTTAATCGTGGTAAAAAATTTCCTACCACGCAAAAAAAAGGAAATTACTGGTGCCTATCGGACCGTAATAAGAAATTATTTTTAAGATTTCCATATATTAATAGTAATAGGGTTATAGATGTATATCCAAATGATTATTCTACCGATGTAATAAATCTAAAAGGTAGTCCATTAAAACATGTTAAGTATTTGAATATGTATACGGGTATTGGATTACAACGTCAGTTGTGGGATCCTGCATTGCATTTAAGTTCATTTTTTATATTTGTACCATTACAGTTACCACATTCTGAATTTAAGCTATATAAAAGGGTAAATATATTACAGTATATATATTTCTTGTATACTCAACCAGAGCAATTCAATGCGTTTAATACTGAAATGTTGTTAAAACAATATATACGTACATCAGATTTTGTTACCCGAACTACCCTAGCACAGCAATTATTTGATATATTAAGGAGTAATTTCCCAGTATTATCGATAGTTCCTAATATCTTTGAACAAATAAATTACGATAAAGTTTTGGATTCACGTATGATAGCTGTACCACCAATTGTAAATATTAATCAACAGAAATCTGTAAACGAGGATATTATTAGTATTAATTCAAAAGATGAAATACCCGAGATTAATTTAATCAATGAAGAATCTAAGAAAGGTAATATTAACGTAGCTAATCACGTCGAGGCTGTTATACGTATTTATCCATAACGAGGCCACCTATATGCTTACAGACTAGTCTAATGAACTTTTCTGTATAGCAATAATTAAATTATAAACGTACAGACCCAATGCAAAAAGAAAAAAAAATATTTATAATAGCATCAATAGAAAAAAATTATACGGATTTTATACATTTAGGTAAAGAAACGTTAAAATATGACAAAGATAATTTTGTAGAATATTTATACGATTTAACTAGCATAGATATAGTAATAAACTTTAAAAAAGATCTTTGTAAATCTAAATTTTTGAGGTCTATAAGAGAGAAATCTTGTGTATTTTCATTAAAGACATTAGAATCAGAATCAGAATCGGAATCAAATTTAGTTGAAGCGACATCTAAATTATATCTAATGTTATTAAATTATTATGTTATTAAATTAAGTAGTAAAAAATATTATGAAGCAATGCCTTGGTTACTAAGTTATTGTAAAATATTTATATTATATAACTATATTTTCGATGTAGGGTTCTTTATATATGGTTTATTATCTAATACTTCGAGTCTTTCAAATTTAGATAAAACCCATGTATTTTTTAAATATCTTAAGTTTAAATATAAAAATTTAGAGTTTATATCGAAAGAGTTTTTACAGTTTCTGGATGATTTTTGTAAATGGTCTCCAATGGATAAACGAGTTTTACGTATACCAATAAGAAATTATAAACTAGATTTTAGTGGTTCTGGCTTAATTTTAACAGCTTTATTGACAAACCAAAAAGATCTTCTTAACTTTTCTGGAATACATTTAGACAATAATAATGAAATACATTTCGGATATAAACAAATATTAGATAAATTGAAGGACATTTATAATGTGGATAGGAAAGATTATTTAGGCATTAATAAATTTTTGAGTCATTTTGATGTATCTTGGCATAATATGTTAAAAGAAATTATTATTAGTAGAGAAATTGTTAAAGATGGTACTATGGTTAGAGGATATAGCGGAACAACCAGAGGATTAAGCGATAAAATTGAAGATAGAATTAGTAATTTTCTGATTAGTAATTTTCTTTATCAAAAACATATCGAAAAGGTTTTTACTAGTTTAAGAAATATGTCACAAAAAATAGCAGAAACAATTAATAATCTTATTGACGAACATTGTCCTTCCATTCATACTGTATATTTGAGATTAATCGTAGATTTAGTAGATAAGATTAGGTTAAAAAAAAATAATGAGGGTATAATAATACCTTTACCACATGTAAGATATAAATTAGAACCAAAAACACATAAAATTATACCGCTTAAGCTTTCTACAGTAATTAAAGGTTTAAATAAAAATAAGCTTCAGCGAACATCTCGAAGAAAAGCAGCATATCATACAACATTTACTGATTATAGAAAATTAAAAAGTTCATTTGGTGCAGATTTAATACATGGATATGACGCTTTAGTTGCATATTACATTAAAGAAATTATTCATATTTTAGCGCCTTCTTTACAAATAGCATCTATTTTTGATGCTTTCATCTTTAGTGAAGAAATTCCTTTGAGTACATTTAAAGATATTTGTAGACTTGCGTGTCAACTAGCGTTTAAAGACTCTTCTTTTGTTAGAGAATTATTAACTGAAAATAAGGTTCCTTTTACTGAATTTCATAAAGTATTTGACAAAAACATATTTGACCCTTTACAACATAATATTTTAGAAAACATAATTGAAAGTGATTTTCTTAGTTATTTATATAAAAATCAAGATGAATGGTTCAAAAGCAAAAAGCCTAAGTTTAAATATTTTATACATAGTTTAAACTTTATGAATATTAAAGAACAGGAAGAGTACGATAAATATATCGCAGAAATATGTGAATTGCCTAAAATTAAAGGTTTGAATTACAATTTTAAAATATTTGGCAAAGATAAAATTAATACTACTCAAAATACCAAGTTTACACCTGAATATATTTCTCAAATGGAAAAATTAATCAAACGCTTAGAAAATGCATATAAACAAAGTTTCGTAATAAAAAAAATAATAGAAACTGACAACCAAATAAATGAGCATTTGTTTAATTCCAATGAAAACAATACTAAGACTGTTATTAATAGTCTAAGAGAAATTATAAATAACGATAAATTTGTTAAATAAATACCTATGACTACCACGCTTAAAGACTTTATTTTAGAAAACCCCACTCTAATGGTAGATCTTTTAAATAGTTCTGTCCGTTGGGAAATATTAGATAAATTTATGTTAGATAACCCTATGTTTTTCACTTGGGTTGAGTATACGTATAATATGATAATTAATGAGAATAAAATTATAAATTATACCTCATTGGCAATAAATTCTTTATTACCTTTATCAATATATATTAATACTTTATATGCTTTAAAATACTTTTATACTATGGGTTTTAACCCTTACGAACATATTATAGACCCGGTTAGCTTTAGAGTACTATATCGTTGGGGGTCTAAAATTGACGACTTTTCGCTCTATAAACTTGATCTTTTACGTATTTATATGATTGATAATTTAATCTCTGTATATCTTAACAGTGGTTCTGTTAATAATCAGCTCAGTAATAAAATTGCTGATTATATCCTTTTACAAATTGCGGAAGGTAATGTTAGTATAGAATTTATGGAATTTCTTTCTATATATATTGTTAAATAACTTATGATAAATTTTATATCGATAATATCATAAATTACTATATCGTCTTTGAGGATAAGCTTAGGGATCTTAAATCAGAATTGACAATTGCGGCTTTGGACGAGATTATATCTAAAAATAACATCGCTTATTGGAAAAATTCAGCTAAGATATACTCACGCGTCTTATATGCATTTGGAACTGGTTTATTTATCTACAATAATTGGTATAATATTCCAGTTATAGCAGAGTTATTATATAATACTCCACTAATAGTAGATTTATTATTTAATTGCCAGAAAACAACTTATTACATTGTTAAAGATTTTTATTTAAATGGGTCATGGAGTGTGAGATCGTTGTTTGCATATTTTTCTCATCGTTAATATTAAACCGATTAATATAATTCCCAGAACGTTATTACTAATAATATTTTGTAAATCTAAGACATAAATAAACATGCTAGGACGAGGACGATCTAAATATAGGCTTAACCTAGTAAAGAAAGATAAAATATCATACTCAATAATATCGTAGTTATTATGCAAGATTTCGCCTATTACAGAGAGTTTATTACTTTTATGATTGTACTCTAAAACCATAAAATCAATGTTCAATCTTAATACCCAATACATAACTAAACCACCTATATGCTATTACGAGCAGATCTAATGAATCTGTTTGTATAGCGAGAACTAAATTATAAAGCTATGATACAAATTATTTCATTAAACAAGAATCAAAAATTTACTAAGTTAATAAATGATAAAGATATATTTTTAATGATAAAACGTTTTACTGGTGGTAAAAAGGCTGCAAGCGAAACAAGTAAACTTATTGCAGATAATATGTCCCATTCCCCTAAACCTTCCATTCCTAAAACTAATTTATCAAATTCTGTACCGAGTTCTCCTGTTTCTAAAGAAAAACCTATTCCTGCTACAAAACCTGTTAGTGACCCTTCTAATAATAAGTCCCAAGTAGAATTTTCTAAAACTTTCGATTCTACTAAAGAAAAGGTCATAAATGCTCATACGAGTAGCTTAATTACAGACAACGAAAATGCGAAACCATCGGCATATAAAAAAACAAGTCCTGAGAATATTAATAACTCTCAAGAAAAAGTTGCTGATATATCAAATAATTCAAGCAACAATAATTTGAAACAAGTTACGGAAAAAAAACTTGTTATACCCGAAGGAATTATCAAAAAAGGCGAAACTTATTATAATGTAAAATCTGAAAAAAAATCGATACAACATGAAATATCCGATACAATGAATAAAGAAGTAAACTTTGATAATATTTTGGTAGGTGTTACATTAAACAATACAAATTTGCCCGAAGAACGTACACCACAACAGAAACATGTTAATTTTGGTTCTATAAATAATCAAAATCACGCCGAAGTTTTTGCATATGCGACAAGTTCCGCAGGTCATTCTAAAGATAAAATTGATCACGGAAAACCAAAAAATTTAAAATTAAGTAATGAAAAAATGGATGGATCATTCGTTCCAGAATATCATATAGAAAGAAATAGCGTGAGTCCTTCTGGTCCTGATTTTGTTTCTGTAATAGTTGAGTCTGAAAAAAGTGGTGGACAATATTTAGTTGTAACCCCAAATATTACAACCGTAAAACAAGGAGATTATAAAATTAGTGAAGTGGGTACTGATTATATACATAATAACCCTGAAGTCGAAAAAAAATTATATAATGAATATAAAAAAGTGAAGAATTCTGATAAAACAATAATAGATTATGATCCAAAAACAAAGAAAACCGATGAAGAAATTGATTAACCAAGAATTATTTTTAGCCGTTATAGGTTTCTTGTCAGTATTATTCTTACTATGGAATCGTTTTATACGTGTTCGGTTACCACAAGATATGCCTTTGATATTAACAGACCTTAAATTTATTTTATTAAGTTTTACTTGTTTTATGTTTATAATATCATTGTCTATAATAATAAACGAATATATATATTCGTTTAAGGCATCATCTAATAATGTTGTCAATAGGGTTTTTACAGAAAGTTTACAAATATTTGACCGTAAATTAAAAGATATTAATTTTATATGGATTAACACAGAATTTATTCATTTAAAAATTCTAGTATATGCTCATAGATACGTAAATTACAGCAAATATATATTTTTACTTTTTCATTTGGCAAAAATAATTGTCCCTTTTTCATTACTTATAGACATTTTTTATTTTCATAAATTAGATATATTTTACAGTTTACTACCATTACTTACATTACCGTTGTTGTATCGCTATTTATATCATAGTTTACATTTTTTTTATAGCGTACGAAAGTATCATATCAATGAAATTTTAAAAGTAAGAATTTACGAAGAAACCGAGGGTGAGCCTCTATATTATACAATTTCAGAAGATCCTATACATTATCTAATACAAGAAACAACTTTAGAGCGAATTGGTGTACGTGATACTAAACATATGTTCCATTTAACTATATCAGATGATTACGTAAAAAAAAATCCTAATGAAGATTTTAATAAAATATTTTATAAGGCACAGGATGAACTAACATTGTTATCAAATTTATACGAAATTCTTAATAGAGCTCATGAAGTAAAAACTAGGTATAATATACGTATAAACATTTTAATGTTGGTTATGTATATTATATGTTGGATATATGCTCTTCTTACAGGTAATTACGCATTATCTGAAGGATTTTTAAATTTTATTATTATTATCAGAGAAAATATTGATCCCTTTTCTGGGACTGAGTTATAAAATCTATAATTAATATCTCTAATCAACCGAAGGATATTAAACCAACAGAAAACCTAAATAATGATCTTTTTGCGCAAAAAGCTATTGATGATATGCCGGAACAAAATGAAATTTAAAACAATAGAAATTTTTACCTTTTTAATGGGACTCTTTATTATTGGTTTTATAGTTTGGAATCGCTTTATACGTGTTCGTCTGCCTAAAGAAATCTTGGCTACTGATTCTACATTAATAATATTAAGTGTTATTTGTCTATGTTTATGTTTTTTATTTTTGTTTTTAAGTAATATTTTATTAACGGAATATAAAAACAAAAATAAGGAATCGTGGATTAATAAAATTATTTTGCTTGTAAATAATAAGTATTATTATAATAAATTTATAAATTTTATTATAAACAGAGTTATTCAAGCACCTATATTCGTCTATAATGAAATTTATAAACGCGTATTTATGCGTCCTTTAATTGAATATGTAGGCACGCATTTAAGTACTAAATTAAGCAATTATAAAAAAATTTTTTATTTTATAGTGTTTGTAATTCCTAAAATGATTGTTAGTGTTTGTTTTTTAATTGATGTAGCTATCTATAAAGAATTCTTTTATTTTTATAATTCTTTAGGTTTATTAATTATACCTTTAATCTTAAACGTTGTATTATTCATAATTAAACATCACGCAATTCGACAAAGAGATCGTATAGAATATTTTTTTGTTTTCGAGGAAACGGAAACAAAGGTTTATATTTCTTTTCAACCTCATCTTACAACTGAGGAACGTAAGTTTGGTTTAAAGATCGATTCTGAATCTTGGTATTTTTTAAATAAAACTTTTATTTTTATTGAGGATTTTGTTACTCAAATAACGGAGATTAAATATTTTTATGATTTTAAAGTTAATGTAATTTATTATGGTATGTATTTTGTAGGGTTTTTGGTTTATTGTTTGATTTTAATTAATTTTTATTAATAAACTACATCCATTTAAACAATAATTTAGAAAACAATGAAGAAGCTAACTAATTTTTTATTAACTACATTAAGCATTATTTGCATAGGTTTCATAATTTGGTTAAGATTTCTACGTGAAAGATTACCAAGAGAAATACCTTTCAATCTATCTTTATTAGGATTAGTTATTATCTTATTTATTTGTGCTTTGTATATATTAAACATTGTATATATTTTAGATCCTAAACAAACAAATATAAACAGTATTTCAAAAAAATTTAAAGAATATATATATGCACCAGTAAATGTAATTGTTGCAAATTTAATAGATTCTCCTAAAACATATCCTCATTTTGAAAAATATTTTTTTCAATTTGTAAAAAAACTCCAAATTATAAACCATTTTAAGTGTTATTTAATATTAGAGTTATTACCACAAATTATTTTAGTAAGCATATTTTGTTTAGATATATTTTATTTTCATCATCTAAAATATTTTTACATGATTTTATTATTAAATATTTTTATAATGGGAATTAAAATTATATTAACTATATGTAAATATGTTATGAATCGTAACATAAATGATGTAGAAGAGAAAGCAGAAATTTTCTGTTATACTTATGTAGATCCCAAAAACTTAGGGATAGTTCCTATAATCCCCGTTAAAGAATTTGTTCATTAACAATCTAACCGTATTTTTAATAAAAAAAAAGAACTTAGATATTCACCTTCTTTCCGCTTAGACTATGCGAAACGAGAAAGGAAACGATTAAATATCCCGGATAACATCCGGTTTGATACAAAAAGTTTCGATATCGATATGCGTATGATATTAAATTCTGCCACAGTCTTATACACAATTATTTATTCCTATGAGACAGAACAAAATAAATTTAAATATTTACGAGTATTTTTCAATATGATGTATTTAATATGTTGGATGTATATTTTATCTGTTAGTTTTAAGATAGAATTGTTGAATACTTTATTAAATATTTTAGATAAAATAGAACCTTTTTCAGATTTATTTTTATAAAGATCTTACCGGTATTGTGTTATAAATTTTAAACCTTTTTAAAGATAAATAAATCGATCTAATTTGTGAACATGGGTGTACCTTTTGATAGAAAACGTATAATATTTTAGGTATAAAATTCGATACAGAGATTTATATACTTTTCAGAGAGATGGTTATTCTCGACAAATCACAAATATATGGAACGCTATACTTACTATTTAGTATGGAGCAGGTTTAGTAGGTTTAGCGTTATCGTTATAATGAGAATGGAGCTTGCGGATGTGGAGATCTTATTTTGAATTTAATTACCAGTTATATAATACATTGTTACGGCACATGCCTTATAATGATATTCTTTTTCGTTATGCTGCATTAATTGGAGGTTTCGGAAACTGGTTTTTACCACTTATTATGGTGCTCCCGACATGGCTTTTCCACGATTAAAAACATTAGTTTTGGTTATTACCTTCTCTTTAATTTTGTTATTATTTCTTCTTATGTTGAAATGGTGCTGGTACAGGATGGACCGTTTATCCTCCATTAGGTCAATTGTAGGTCATAGTGGTCTTCAGTTGATTTAGCTATTTTTAGTTACATTTAGCTGGTGTATCTTCAATGTTAGGAGCTATAATTTTATCTGTACGTTAGAAATATGCGTTTAAAGGAATAACGATGGAACGATTGTCCCTTTCGTTTGGGCTGTATTAGTCACGGTAATCTTATTGCTATTAGCATTACCTGTTTAGCTGGTGCAATACGATGTTATTAACTGATGTAATTTTAATACTTCGTTTTTTGATGTTACGGTGGTGGAGATCCTATTTTATATCAACATTCGTTCTGGTTTTTTGGACACCCTGAGGTACATTTTAATTTTACCTGGGTTTGGTATGTTTCTATTATTATACAGACTCTGCCAATAAATTATTTTTGGGTATTTAGGCATGGTTTACGCTATGTTATCTATGGTATATTAGGCTTTATTGTTTGGGCGCATCACATGTATACTGTAGGGTTGGATGTTGATACGAGCGTATTTTACGGCGCAACAATGATTACTGCAGTGCCTACGGTATTAAAATCTTTAGTGGTTAGCAACATTATTTGGTCTTATTTACGCTTAAAAACCCCACTATTATTTGTACTTGGCTTTCTTATTTTGTTTACATTAGGAGGTCTTAGTGGTGTAGTTAGCAAACTCAGGCTTAGATGTGCATTTCATGATACTTATTATGTTGTCGCTCATTTTCATTATGTTTATCCATGGGAGCTGTTTTGCTACTTTTGCGGCTTTTTATATTGGTTTTGTACGATTAAGTCTTTACTTCTTATGAATCTCAGTATGGCAGTACGTTTACAATCCTTTGAATTAAAAACGAAGATACCATATGTATGATTAATTTTCGTTATATGAAACCGTTGGTGTTTACATTTTATTACCACTTTATTGGTGTTAATTTAACTTCTTTCCTATGCATTTTTGGGTCTTTCCGGAATGCCTCGAAGAATACCTGACTACCCTGATGCTTCTTACATTTTAATATTATAGTAGTTACGGGTCTTTTATAACTTAGTATCTACTCTTGTATTCTTCATTTATGGTGTTTATTGGCAAATGATTATCGTATCTTTCATTTCCATTATTATTATCTGTTTAAAATCATATGTAATTATATTCTTTGTTTATTTATTAAGGCTTTACATATATTACATATTTTGATCAGGTATTAATCAAGAAATATTTTGTTAAAAGTGAATACCCGCAAGTTAGCTTACTTAAAGCAGACAAGCAATTTAATCGCAGTTAAAAATTAAATATCTTTTACTTATAACTTATAGATTAAATATTGATAAAATTATTTTTAATAAACAATTTATAATGTTCCTACGTTTATTTAATATTTTTCTTTTTACTTTTATTTATTTGATTACACCAAATGCTATCATGCATTATTGGCTTTAATCCTGTTATTTATAATTTTTCTTTATTGTTGTTTATGTATGACTCGTCTTTTCTTGCTTTCTCTTATATTTTAGTTTACATGGTGCGATTTGTGTTCTTTTTTTATATATAATTTTACTTCTCCATTACGTACTTATTCGCTAGTACAGCGCGTAAACTTTTTCTTATTATCTTCTTTAATGCCTTGTTTTTCATAGTATTTTTTGTTATACGTATAAAGGAAATGCTTTTCCTGTAAATCTACGCTTTATAATGTTTTTCGTTAACTGATTTTATTTGTTTACTTCCTATTCTTTGATACCCATTTTTGTATATGATATTTGGTATATTTCTTTTATTAGTTGCATTGATAATAGTATTTTCCTTTCAATGAATTTTATTAAAAAAAGAGAACAAAAGGACCTTGTTTTAGTTTTTCGAAAATAAGCTTTTTGTACTTATTAAATCGGTAATCAATTTATATTACTGTCATAATGATAATAAAGCTTTATAGTTAGTAATTTGGTCACATATCTTTTATGTAAATTTTCTAGGCCATATATATGCTGTCTTATATCCAAAAAATAAAAAAAGCATTCCTATGTTTAGGTTAACCTAAGTAATACGTAGTATGATTATCAGACTTTTTTTTGCACATGAGGGTAAAGTTTCATAAGTGATATTTACTTTTATAATTTAAATACAAATGAAATTAAAGCTATTAAACTTTTTTTTAGATTCAATGAAAGGTCCGTGGTGCAGGATTTGCTACTATGGCCTAGCTGGTGCAGGTGTTGGTGTCAATCTGAAGTTTACTCTTTTTTGCCTTATCTGGCGTTATCAGGGTTTAATTACCTTATTGAGTCTTTTAACTTTATCTTTTCTCTTAAATCCCCATTCGTTTGTAGTTTCAGCTATGGAAGCTAGGGACGACCCTAGTCTTATACATGACGTCCGGGACGAAGCTTTTCGCCAAAGGGTAAACCGTATTTTAGAAGGTCCTCGGGAAAATAGGGAAGCATTATTAGCTGAATTAACTAGAATTTCTAGTCTTTTGGTCGATAATGTTGAACCTTTATCTTATAGTCAACGAATCTCTGGTTGTGAATCTATTATCCTTTGGGTTTCATGCTCAATTATATTATTTTTAGCTACAAGAAATTGGGTTGAAATCAGGGATTTTTTATTTAGATCAGTTGACACGGTTGGCGAAGCTGCTTTAAATCTTGTGCCTAGTAATGAACGGGTACGAGCTATTGCATGGGAACTCTATAAGGATCCTCGTACAAAAGATGCTGTATTAGAGTTAATTTTAAGAGCAGATCAAAGTTAATATTTTATAAGAAAATATAAAACATTTTAATATAGCTTGTACAGCAACAACTAAATTATAAACCCGTGACACAAATTATCTTATTGAAAAAAAATCGAAAATTTACAGAAATAATAAAAATTAAAAGTGATCCAATGATAAAAAAATTTACCGGCACTATAATGTCATTGACAAATAAACTTCATAAAGCTTAAGTATTAGTAGACTTAGCTCCTGAACTTTGTGCATTATTAAATAAAAATAATTTAACGGATGCACTACAGTTTAAAAAAGCCTTAAGTTATTATACATTATTTTATAGTTTTGTAATGTTTCGTCATCCTATATCTTCCATTGTAGACTTACATCAGAGACTAGTACATTATTTACAAGTATATAGATAATATGCAAGAACTTTTAGCAAATATGACTACAGAAAATGCATATAACAAAGAAGTGTTATGTTTAAATTATATACTACATCAAGTTTATCATATATTGTTACAATATACAACAAAGACTTTTTATATACTTTCCAAAAAGTATTGAAATCTTTTTTCTAAAAGTTTAATTCGTAAATTGTCTCTAAAAGATTACGTTATTATGCTATGTTTATATTTTTAAGATGGAGCGTATACATCTGATTAAAAAAAATATATTGGTATCTAAGATATCATGATATTTCCACGTATAATATCTTTTTTCTAATCATTTGTAAGATATCACAGAATTATCATTATAATTTTAAAATTATAAAAATGTTGTTTGCTCTTTATTATCGTTAAATTTCATAAAATTATTGTCATATCTGATTTATTATTTTTTGTGTTTTCACTGCTTTTTGTCGTTTTTTATGGTAGTTATCTTACATTAAGAATAAAGTGACTTTTGTTTTGGTCATGTATTTACCTAATTACTTTTTTTTTATTTATAATTTTTTTAAGTTTATACCTAAATATATCGAACGCTCGTTATTAAATTTAGATGATCCTTTTTTTCTTCAGTTTTATCTATGATTTCTTTTCAAATAAGTTTTTAAATTATTATTTATTTTTTCGTCAGTTTTTTATTAGTTTACTTTCTTTTTAAAAAGAAATATAATAAATACTACTTTGAATATCCGATCATATTTATGTTTGCTTTTTTAGGCATGATGCTGCTTTTATTAACACATGATTTGTTTTTCCTTTGGTTTCTAGCTTAGAGCTCCAATGTTTTGTTTTTATGCGATGTCAGCTTATGTACTAATAGATCTTTTTTACAGACGAGGCTGGTTTAAAATACTTTATTTTGGTTCTTTAGCAGTTCTCTATATTTATTTGGTATTTCTTAATTTATTTAATTTTTGGTACTTTGAATTTAGATTCAATAAAGCTTTAGCTTTTTTTCCATTATAGATGTAAATTTATTAGCTTTTAATATTTCTTTATTAGAATATTCTTTTCATTATTCTTAAAACTAGGTTGGCACCTTTCCATTTTTGGGTTCCACAAGTTATACCTTTTCCTCTTCTATTGTTACTTATTTTTTATCTTATTACCTAAGATTCTTTATTTTATATTTTATTTTTATTTTCTTCGTTAATTTCTCCTTTTTATTCTATTAATCCTTTTATTATCTTAGCTATAGGTACGCTATTTGCCTTTCATTTTTCTTCTTTAAGACTTTTATGGCTATAGTGCTATAGCTAATAATGCTTTTTTCTTTCCCCTTTGATGTTCTCTTCTTTTTTTCTTTTTTTTCCTTTATTTCTTCGTATTTACCTATAATATTTAATAACAATAATATTTGTTCCATCGTATTTTTTCATCGTTATGATTGTCACTAGCTTATACTAACTACGTGATTTGATATATTCAAAAAATCAAATATATTTATTCTTTAATCTTTTCCATAGCTTTTTAAGCCTTGCTGGAATACCTCTTTCATAGGATTTTTCTCTAAATTTTTTATTTAATGTCGGCATTATCTTCTCGTCTTACTTCTTAGTTTTTCTTTACTAGGTTTTTCAGTTTTGTCAGCTTATTATTATATACGTTGATTAAAATTATTTTTTTTTCATCTCTTTAAGATATGCATCATTAACTCCTTGCCATTATTACCTACTTAATAATTAGCGTATTTTCACTAATAATGCATTTTTTATTTATTCCCAACATATTTATTTGTTGTAATAAGTATAATTTAATCCATGTAGAAACAATTGTTTTCTATTTTTTTTATTTTTGATAAAAGGGTTAAAGTTTCGGGGGGTCCATGTGTTATAAAAAGTTCTTTGAATCCCCACAAATTTAAGAACAACACATGGACTTTAACTTAAAGCTGAAATCGTAATTCTTTCTTACAATTAGGAAAAACTATGGTGCAGGACTTGCTACTATGGTCTAGCTGGTGCAGGTGTTGGTGTGGTGTTGTTTTTGGTGCTTTAGTCTTTAGCTTAAGCCGCAACCCTAGCGAAGAAGCCGTTTATTCAAATATGCAATGTTGGGTTTTGCTTAACAGAAGCAGTGGATTACTTGCTTTAATGATGGCATTTTTAATTCTCTTTTCTTAAAAAGAAAAGATTAAAGAATATCTAAATGTTTTTGTTAACAGCAATAATTTTGTCTTTGATAAACAAAGTTCTGTAGATTAAATTTATAATATGTTATATTAAAGAATTTTGAGAGAGATCGTTTTGGTTGAACAAAGGAAATGATGTAATTATGTCGGACAAATTTTATCTGTAAAGATGGTGTTGCTTTTATAGCGGGTTTCCACATCTTAGAGTGGTGAAATGGTGGAATTCGTTGGCGAAAATATCTTTGGTATGGCTTGAACCTTGAAAAGGATGCGTTGGCTGTATAATATTCGGTGACGATCAGGCTATAAACAAGATGGTAATGTTGTTGCATGAACCGTTTAGTTGACGTCGCTGTGGCGAAGAATTATTAGGTCGTGTCACAGATGGTCTTGGCTTATTAATGATGGCAAAGAAGATGTACTGGAGAATTAGAAAGAAAAAATGTTGAGCGAAAAGCTCCTGGTGTTATACAAGAAAAACAGTTACAGAACAATGATGACCGGATATAAAATGTTGACTCAATGTTACCTATTGGAAGGGGTCAACGTGAACTTATCGTTGGTGACCGTCAAACTGGAAAAACACTATAGCTATTGATACTATTTAAATCAAAAATACTTAATGAAGAAGATACGAGGTCTTTTGTGTTTATGTGGTATTGGACAAAAAAAAAGCTCTATTTAAACCTTCAAAATTTACTAGAAAAACATATGCTTTACATTATACAACATTGTTGCAGCTACGCTTCCCAAAGTGCTTCTCTACAATTTATAGCACTTATACTGGTTGTTCTATGCGGAATATTTCCGTGATACGGCAAACATGCTTTAATTATTACGATGATTTAACTAAACATGCTGCCGCTATCGTCAATTATCTCTATTACTACGTAGACCACCGGAAGAGAAGCTTTTCCAGGTGATGTCTTTATGCTCATGCTCGTCTTCTTGAAAGAGCTGTAAACTTAATGAACAGTTTGGATAGGATCTTTGACTGCTTTACCTATGTTGAAACACAAGCGGTGATTTATCTGGATATATTCCCACAAACGTTATAGTATAACTGATGGCCAGATTTCATGGAAAAAGATTATTTTTTAAAGGTATCCGTCAGCTGTAAACGTGGTAGTTCTGTCTCTCGCGTTGGATCTAAAGCTCAGCCTATGCCCTAAAATTAGTTACGGTAACTTACGTTACGAGTTAGCTAATTTAGAGAATATTCGGTCTTTGCTAGTTTGATAATGATATGATGATATTACAAGAGGTATTTTAAATAGGGGTAATTATTAACAGAAATTTTAAAACAAGCCCTCATGCTCCTCTTGAACTTACAAACAAGTTATATAATACTTGCAGCTGCTTATGGCTTTATTACGCCTTTTATAAAGATTTCAAAAAAGATATGCTATTATATCCCAGTATGAAAAAGAATTTACAATTTTATTACTACAGGTGATTTATATGAGTTCTTCGAACTGTCTTTAAATTGTATCATTTAGCGATAAAGAAGATTTTGATTTCTTTTCAAATCCCTTAATTTTCTGTCTTAACTACTTTCACTTTTCATTTTACGAAAAAAGAAAAAATTAAGTTAAAAGGGTTATACTAAGGGATTTTATTAACTATTATTTAAAAGTCTCATTAATATTGAAAATAATCAACGATCTGATAAAATGTAATTTATAAATTTTGATTTATCTTCAAACTATGCGGATTGATGTAGCGGTTAGCATGTGGGCTCATGACCCACTTGGAAAGGTTCGAATCCTTTATCCGGTAATATTGTTTAAACCTTTTTACGCCATGTAGCATAATTGGTAACGCGGTGGCTTTTAATCGATAGATTGGGGTTCAAGTCCCGCGATGGCATTTTTATACCTTTAAATATTCGGGAGTAGCTCAACTGGCAGAGCGCTAGGTTTGGGACCTTGAGGTTGCAGGTCAAATCCTGTCGTCCCGATATTTGAATTACATCTTGATAAAATTAACTATCTCTCAATTATACACTTATGTTTTATTTCGATCTTCCTCGAAACGGTCAATGGAATTTTCAGGATCTGCTTCTCCTTTGATGGAAGGTATATAGATCTTCATATAACATTTTATTTATTTTATTGTTGATTTAGGTGTAGTCACTTTCTTTTATTTTCTATTTTAAAAGAACATCTTATATTGGACTAAAGCTACTCGTGAAATATTGATCGACAAAAACATTACTTCAATTTAACAATATTGTTCATGGCACTTTTTAGAAATTGTATGGACAATTATACCATAATAATCTTATTTGTTATAGCGATACCGTATTTGCTTTATTGTATTCGATGGAAGAAGTCTTGAACCACAAATGACGGTTAAAGTTGTTGCTAATAATGGTATTGGTCTTATGAGTATGGTAATTAGGTTTAGAATGGGATAGCTATATGATAAATGAAACAGATTATCTAAAGGAGAATTACGTTTCTCACTGTAGATATCCTTTATTTTTGCTGTTGAAACGAATATACGTCTTTTGATCACTTCAAAGGATGTTATCATTCTTTTGCAGTTCCTTTTTAGGATTAAAAGTGATGCTGTACCAGGACGTTTAAACCAATATCCTGTTATATAAATCGTACCGGGATTTTTTACGGGCAATGTAGTGAATTGTGTGGAGTTAACATGCATTCATGCCTATAGAAGTTGTTTCTATTGTATTGTCCGGTATTTCTATCGTAGAACATTCAAGCAAAAAGAGTTAAAATAAGTCTTTTTATTATTATAACTTTAACTTGATATACTAAATAAATTATAATTATTACAAAATGATACCAGAGTAACTATAATAACATTTATATTAGCAGTATCTTCTCAAAAGAATATTTATTACTCAACGATAATTAGTTATCATTTTTGTTTTTGGTTCTATTTAGCATTTTTAGTTTTTCATTGAAAGGACTTATAGTTGAAATATGAATAGTGTACGTTGAATCTCTTTAATGATTATTTGTTATATTTAAAGACGATGAAAGTAATAAAAATTTCTAATAAAAGAAAAAAGAATAATTTTAGATTTAATATCCTTTTGGATACATACCTTCTTGGTGTTTGGATTTGGGATTTTACGGTTATAAATCGAACTTTTGATCGTTATAATATTTTCGTATAAAAATACAAAAGTAGCCCAGTTTAGCTTAAATCTTTTAAGCCATTTTCATTGAAGTTATGTTATGATTGGAATTAGATTTTGTACAGCGTCTTAAATAAAACATTAGAATTTTATTTACCTCGTGGTCAGATCTCGATAATAAAGATTATTAGGGCCATCTATATACTGTTACAGGCGAGTCTAATGAGCTTTTCTGTACAGCAACAACTAGATTATAAAGCTATGCTACAAACTATTTTATCAAACAAAAATCAAAAATTTACAGAAACAATAAAAAAGAAAAATATATATGTAACGATAAAACGTTTTACTGGCGGTAAAAAGGCTGCAAGCGAAACAAGTAAACTTATTGCAGATAATATGTCCCATTCTCCTAAACCTTCTATTCCTACTAGCGTTACTCCAACAAATCTTCCTATAAGTTCAAGTAGTAAACCAAGTATTCCGAGATCTTCTTCTCCAGAAAAATCATTTGCCACAGAAAATAATTCTCCTTCATTTAATTTTACTAAACGAGATGTTACATCTTCAGCAGATAAAATTCCTCCAGGTTTACCTCCTGGTAAATATACGCCTTTTGGTCTTATGGAAGATAGAAACCAACAAAATATTCCTGATATTGGAATTCCAAAAGATATTTCTATTACAACATCCACAACTTTTGATCCATCGTCTATACCGATTCCTCCACCGCTTCCAACAAAACCCATAGAAAAAATTGCCCATATTCCTTTTGACCTTAAAAAACAATTACAAGAAGAATATATAAAACGACTGCTTATTGCAAATCAAGACATTTCTTCTTTATTAGAAGCTTTACACCAAAGAGAGATTATCGATATCGAAGAGGGTAAAGCTAAATCTCTTTTTTATCAATATATACAACAGACTTATACAAGTTTTCCAAGAGAATCAATTAACTTATCTAAAGAAGACTTTAAAATATCCAATATAAATATTGGACTGCTAAAAGTAATAAATGTTAAAGAAACAGTAATTTTATCAGGAAACCAAACACATCCTATTTTATTGTATACACTAAAAGACAACAAAATTATTGCTTGGGGCTATCTAACATCTGAGGATGATAAAAAAAATATCGAGTTGTCAAGTCATCAACCATTTTCAAATAAATCAACTAAACAATTTCTTAGAATGATTACACCATTTATAGTCCAATTGACAGATATTGAATCTTTACCAGAAGATCAACAGGCTAAAGGTTTTGCCTATTTACAAGATCAAGATGTTCAAAATAAACTAAAAGAAAAATTTATAGAACAACTTATTCCAAAATTAAAAGAGTCCATAGGTGTTTATAACGGTAGTGGTTTTACGAGTAAAGATCTTTCTGATGTTCTTTCGAAATTTGAATTAGAACAGTGTAATAAGGCTGAAAAACTTTTTATCAAATATAAAAAGATGAAAAATCAATTAGACGAACAAAGCGTTGACAAATGGTTAAAAAAGATTCAAAACAATAATAAACAGCTTTATCCATATTTAAACCGATTAATAGAACAACATGAAACTAAATAAATTACTTACTATTATATTTACTTCAAAATATGTTTTGAATCTTTTAGGATTTTTAATGTTAGCCTATTTTATATGGTATCGTTTTTTGAGAGAACGCGTACCTAAAAATATTCCTTTTGGTTTGACCGAGTTAGGTTTATATATTTTAATAAGTATTTGTTGTATATATGTATATATACTTTTTAGACTTATTAAGCCTAAAGAACCTAGTGAACTAATACGACAATTATTACAACCTTTATCTAAATTTTACACTCCGTGGTTTGTTTTAGAAGAAACCATAAAAACCAATAAATATATAAGAAAAATCTATCCTGAAATATTAATTTATTTTCCACGCGTTTTAAGATATTATAAAACGGTTTCCATAATGTATAAAGTATACCTCGTTTTATATATAATTCCCAGAACATTATTACTAATCATATTTTGTATAGATGTATTTTATTTTCATAGAATTGAGTATGTATATACTTTTTCTTTTCTTATATTATACATATTAATCTGTAGATATATTATATATTCCTTAAAGAAAACGACTGAAGAATGTATTACCGCTTTAGATGAATGGTATTTTGTCGAAATAACTTCTCAAGATACAGAGGATAGTGATTATTTTGTGGATATTGATTCCATTGACTGGTATACCACGGCTAAATCTTATATTGAGTGGAAATATCTTAGTGATAAAGAACACAGGTTAGAAATTAAAAAATTTATAGATCTGCAAAGTGCAGCTATAAATTTTGATAACACTCTTTATTCTTATATCAGCAGTCCAAAATATAAACTTATAGAAAAATATGCGATTGAAAATAATTTAACAGTATCTTATGTTCAATCTAAACTTGAAGAACTTGATCCTTTAATATCAAAAGATTTTTATGAGCTTATACCAATAGTTATACATTTATATTTAGCAGTCGATAATTATGAATATACTTCTAATAGCGATAACCGTGTAAAAAGATTCAATTTAATACTAATTACAACATACTTAATATGTTGGATATATATTTTATTTGTTAGTTTTAAGATAGAATTGTTGAATACTTTATTAAATATTTTAGATAAAATAGAACCTTTTTCTGGATTATTTTTATAAACCGATTATTAGAACAACATGAAATTAAATAAATTACTTACTAAATTTAATATTCTCAGTAAAGATATTAGTACTTCATCAAAAGTTATGTTAATAGAGAATCAGGATTCATCAACACATCAGCGTTTGCGACAGAAAATTATTGATGATACTATTAATAATTTGAATGCAATGAAATTCCAAAAATCACCATTTATACTTGACTTTTTTGACAAAGCATGATTATTTCTTACGTTAAATTTTTTATTATTTTTTCTCCTAAATTGTGCAATCTTTTAATATTTTCTTTTTTAGCAATTTTAGTGGTTATTTATTTGTATTTAACTGCTAAAGCGTTGAATAACATTTTGCTCAGACTTAAAGATAGATCTAATGTATCTTACCGTCGTATTAATAACTTATATCTAAATTATAGTTATGAGTTACCTTTAGATTATAAAATATATACTTTATCTATAACAATATTTAAAATTTTTTGTTATATTTTTCTTTGTATAATAATCTTTATAATTTTACGTTATTTCCGGTTAGGTCTTGAAGTAAATCTTTCTTTATATTGGTCTAAGTTAATTACTTTACCCTATATTGTTATATGTATTATTGGGACAATCTATTTATTATTTTTTTATCTTATATTGTCATTTTGGTCACTTATTTACTATAAATTTTATAAGGAATTAAAAAAGCTTTATATTTATTTATATCAATTTGGTGGTGTTCTTGATCCTTCTTCATATTTTTATGTTGTTACCAATAATAGTAGTAAATATCATGAGCCTAACATAAATAGATTATTTCTTGCTTATCTTCGTCGTTTTGCTTTTCGAGATTTCTCATGGTTTTTACATAAACTTACCGTTAAGCCTGTTTTTAAAGGAATAGAGCCTTTTAGTTTTACACTAGCAAACCAGCAAGTTCCCTTAATTTTTATTCCCCTTTATTATTTTTTGAATTACTCTACCTATACAAAAACTGTTTATGTTTTATATATAAAATATTTGCTTGAGCAATTACGGTTTTTGCTTAAACCTATCGTTAAATTATTTCCTTATGTAATAATAATCGTTGAGCTATTATATGAGATTTTATTTGCTGGTGGTATTTTAAAAAATATTTTCTATATTTTATTGTTTGTTTTTATTTATAATATGTTTATCAATTTAGCTATCTTCTATGATAGCCAGGTATCTCCCTATAACAGGATAATATGTTTTTATTATTATGAAAGGGATCTAAAAATTTATAAGAAAATTGATAATAAAACTATAGGTATCATTGAGGGAATATTAATGAATGAGAATATAGAAGATATTCAAAATATGTTAACCTATATGGACCAAGGCTTAAATGGTGGTTATATTATTACGGACTTAGAAAAATGGTTTAAATTAAAAATAAAACACTTTTCTAATACAAGTTTTGTTCGACGTTTAAATAAAATCTATAAAACTATTGTAAACTATTTAAATAAGATTGGGTAACAAAATGAAGTTTGGTGGGACTGATCATACTTATAACTATATTAAAGTTATTTATAATTTTAATAATTTTAGTATTCTTGATGAAACTACTTTATCCTCAGTGTATATACAAAATTGTATCGTTGTACTAGAATCTTATCAAGAGCAATATCAAGAAATACGTAAATTTTTAACTAAATTAACGGATTTAGAAGTTTCAGCTTTTCATCAAGAGAATCTTGAAATAATTGGTTCAAATGATGTTACTAGTTTTACCAATGATATTTTGCATCCAACCAAAGCTAAAGATTTTCAGAGCATATTAGAGGATTTTACATTAAGCCCATCATCCCAAGAACTTTCTTAGAGGTTTAAAACAAGAATTATAAATGATAATAATGAATTAATAGATAACTGGTCTTCTCCTAAACATATTTCAACTGGTGAAGACATGACTAATATTAATCATACCGTTAACGATATTTTATAACTACAAATAAGGATTTTACTACAATTTTTTATTTAAGTGTCCTCGATGATTTAACTATAAAAGATTCTTATATAAATCATGTTATGGGGAAATTAGTCAATTTAGGAGATTCCACATTTACAATACCGTTGTTATTTAAACAACATAGTAATATCCATGATAAATTTATTCTGAATGTTTCTAACTAAAGATAACTAATAAATATGCTGAGGTTGGTATCATGATTGCTTTATACTTTGGAACTACGTACTATTATCTTAAAACACGGCCACTTATATGCTATTACAGGCAAATCTAATGAATCTGTCTGTGTAGCAATAACCAAATTATAAACCCATGAAAACAGAAGAAATTTTATTAATGTCAAAGCTAAGTCTAATAACAACTTTAAATGTTATAAATATATCTTATTATAAGATACAAAAAAGAGCCAAACAGAGTAAAACGTTTACGATAAGGAAAAGGGTAAAAAGGTTAAATCTAAAGAAAGATACGAATTCTGAATTGAATTCATTAAGTAAACGTGTAAATAACTATGACATATTATCTCCAAATTTATTCGCATATTGTAATATAGGTGAGTCTTTTTATAATTTTAATTCCGAAGTTAAGATAAAATTATTGAACGAAGCAGGTAAATTAGTCGGTATGAATCGTGTAGAACGAGCATTTAAAGATTATAATGCTTTAAATGCTCATCTTGAGACTTTAAATCAAAAAAGTGATATTAAATTATTTATGGATAGTGATACTAATCCTTCTGACCACTTAAATTATTATAAAATATTTGTGGAAACACAAAAGGATATACCGAACATTGAAGAAAGTATAGTGATAATCCAGGAATTTAATGTTTCTTGTGCTGTTATTATAGACCGTAGCAGTAAAGTTTTTTACCGATATTTCTCTGAAAAGGGTGCGTTTGAAATAGATATATTTTTACAAGGTTTAAATATAAAAAAATCTATAACAGATTTTCAAAATTTATCATATAATCCTGAATTTATTGATCCCGAAATGATAAAGATCCGTAATAATGCTATAAAAAATCTAGAAGAAATTAAGTTATTAAACAAATCTATATATAAGGAAACAAGTCAGATGGTATCTGATTCCTTAGCTAAATCCAGTGGTCATGAATTAAAAACTTTTATAAGAACTATGTTAAGTATTGCATATGTACATAGTTCAAAAAGCGCTGAATCACGATTAAAATCAAAAAAGAAATTTAAATATAACGATGAAGAAAATGAACCTATAAAAATTATAAATAATGTTTCATTTATTAAACTACTAATTCCTTATACAGGCTTCATTTTGGAAGTAGGCGAAATGTTCTTAACTAATTTTATTTTCGAAAAGACTAAAATAATAAACATGCTAAAAGATGATGATTGTCCGGACATTATAATAAATCTTTTTCAACATTTTTCTAAAAGCTTAAAAAAGGAAAAAATGGAACCTAATATTCAGTATCATTATAATAATTACGAATTCCTTCTCTTTGGGTTAATTTCTGCAGGAGCAACCATAACAGATAGTCAATTTAAGTATACCGGCGAAAAAACATTACAAAAATATTTATCAACAATAGTAAAAGAAACAAAATTCGGTCTAGATACTGTAGATAAACTCGATAATTTATTAGACCTTCATTTCATAATAAATTTTGATCCTTCTTCTGTATCAACCAAGTTTATGGTTAAAAATATTAGTATCGTCCCATTTTTTGAAGTTTTACGACAACCTATTGTTAAAATTATGACAAATTGTATTAAAGAGCAGATGACCAAGGTAAAAGCAGTTATAGGAAATTACATTATAGAATTACTTGGAAGTTTTATACATATAGATAAAGCTTCTCCAGATGTTATCTATTTAAATGAGGAATTTTATAGAACTTCAAAACATACAACAAAATATCCATTTTTTAGTCTTACACAAATTACTAATAGCAATTTAAGCGAAAATCTTATTGGTGTTCATGATAAAATTAAACATACTTTTAATAATGTAGTTTCAGTTAAAGATCAACCTATGTATTATTATAGTGGAAAATATTCAATCGAATATGTTAATCCACGCTTTAATGAACAATTATATAATTCAATGATTCATAGTCGATGTCAATTAGATGATCTAGCATTTGAGCATTTTCTTAATGCCATAAAATATTATCAATGTTATATAGAAGGTTCAACAACAGAAATTTCGGAAGTATATCTCAAATATGTTCTACCAAAAGAAACAAACCTTAACATACTAAAAATTAGTTTAAAAGATGAAGAATATAAAAATGTGATCAAATTTGTTTGTGATCTTAATCAGCTTAGTATTAAAGCTTTCAGAAAAACTGTACCTAAGCTATATGGCTTTGATGACTTTGTACTCTCTTGCATTAATCATAAGTTAGAAATATTAGATATCCTAGGAATTTTACCTATAATAATATCGTTTCATAGTTGGTTTCCTCGTATTTGGTCCGACAGTAGAGGCCGTCAATATGCATATGAAACACCATTAAATATAAATAAATCACCTAATTTTAGAGCTTTATTTTCTTATTTAACTGCAACTAATTACTCTGAACCTATTAAACAAACCTATTATCGTAGAACACTTAAATCTAATGAGAAAGAATTATTACAAGATATGGACCTAAAAATAAAAGAAATTTATGGACTTATTGACGATTGTGAAAGAAATAGACGAACTAAACACTTAAATTTGACTCATAAACCTAAAATTGGATTTAACAATAAGAAATATTATCATTCTTCTGGCAAGGAATGGTTTCGAAAAAATAACCGATGATATTTAACTTTATAACTTCAATCCTAAATTTAATTCGTAGTTTTATAGCCTTGGTATTACGTAATATATTTAATGAAAACTCTATTATTCGATTTAAGATCGTACAAACGCTTTTAGCCCAGCGTCGTAAAATGCATAAATATATTTTTCCGGCTTTAATGTATCCTAGTGTTTTGCGCATATACTATTCATTATCTCGGTATCTTCGTATGGGCGAGATTTATAATATTTCTTATATTGTCGTATTTTAACACCAGAAATTGTTTTCATGGTTCTTTCTTGCAAGAAAGAACTATTAGACAATTATTAAAATTTTATCTTAACTATTATTTAATTAACTTTGCGACTTATGGGTATTATAATTATATAATTAAGAAACTTTAATTAGTAATTTTTGTTAATAACCTTGTATAATCAACGAAGATGTTAATGAACTATTAAACATAGTTATTTTGTAGTATTTTCCTTGGTTTAAGTGTTTTACTTTTCTAGTTTCTTTCATAATAACATTTGACTCAAATTAGATATTGAAAAGTCTTCCGCCTATGAGTGTGTTTCTATCCTTTTTCTGAGACTAGATATCGTTTCGAAATTCAATTTTACTTGATTGCTATCTGTTTCTTCTTTTTGATATCGAAATCTTTATCTTTTTCCTTTTGCAATGTCTTTTCTTTCTTTGTTTTTTCTTCTTTTATTTTTTAATTATCTTTTTCTTTCTTCTATTTTTAGGTCTATTTTACGAAATTTCTCGAGGTATTTTAAACTTTCGGGATTCATTTGCAAAATAACTTATGGTTATTCTAAATTATAATTATGATATAAGATTTTTAATTTAATTATCTATTATGATCTCTTACCAAACATACTTATTTATTAACCTGTGTGATTTTGCCTTTTATACTGCGGTTAAAACTCTTTATTGAAAAACTTTTCCTTTTTGCGTCATCAATTATTTTTGTTATTCTTTAGTACTTTTAAAAGTACTATGTCAATATCTATTATATGGATACAGGCTCTTTGCTATATTATCCTTTCCTCTTTTATCTTTTCTTATCTTACATGGTTGATACCTTATCAGTATCTTTTTTGTCCTAACTACTTATTAGGTATCATCGTTGTATGACTTCAAGAAATATTCGATATGTCTTAAAGAAAAGTATATATTTTATTTTTTGTGGAATTTCTTTTAGTTAATTGTTTTACTACACCTGAAATCTTTTTTTTTATATTTTTTTTGAAACTATTCTTATACCCGTTTTTTGTTAATAGGTATTGGGGTTCGCAAAGAAATAAGATTTCGCTGCAAATAGTTCTTTCTATATACCCTATTGGTTCTTTCTTCATGTTAGTCGGGATTATTTTAATTTTTATTTTGCAGGTTCTTCCAATATTTTCCTATTAAAAAGTTATGCTTTAACGCTACATTAGAAAAAATTTTATTTATTCTGTTCTTTGTTTCATTTACGTGAAAATCCCAACATTTCCGCTTCATTTGTGGTTACCTAAGGCTATGTTGAAGCTCCCACAACTGGAGTGTTTTGTTGGCTGGTATTTATTAAAATTAGGTTCTTAGGGTTTTTACGTTTTCTCTATTCTTATTCCCAACAGCTTCTTTTTATTTATGCCTGTTGTTTTAGTTTAGCCATATTATCTATTATTTTCTCATCTATAACAGTTTAAGACAATTAGACTTAAAACGAATAATTGCTATTCTTCTGTAGCTCATATGAATTATTTGGTTTGCTTTATTCGTTAAGAATCTATTTGTTTAACTGGTTCGCTTTTATTACAAATTCTCATGGTTATCATCCTCTGCATTATTCTTAGCTATGGTATGTTATATGATGCTATAAATCACGAAGTATTATTACTTTCGTGGTTAGTAACTATCATACCTTTTTTTTGCTTTTTCTTTTTTATTTTCTCTTTAGCTAATCTAGGGTTTCTCCTACCGTAAATTTCGTTCAGAGATGTTAATATTTTTTGGTCTATTTATTTCTGTACCTAGCGTATCGCTATTCACGTTGGTCGGAGTGTTTTTTTCTGCAATTTATTCGTTCGTACTAGTTACGCGTATTGCTTTCGGCCCAGCTACCTCGTTTGTTCGCTATTTCTACGATTTCACTAGACGTGAATTTTATATAGTCCTTCATTAGCCGTTCTAATTTCTTATTTGGTTTATTTCCGTTTATCTTACTCTTATTGGACCTTTCCTTTAGATACGTGGTTTGTGCATAGTATTTTTTTCTCTAGAGCAAAAGAGAAAATAACTCTATAATGTAACGCTAAACAAAATAAATTCTACGTAATCTTGATATTTTTGATTGTAATTAAATTTTAATGGGAGCCCTACTGCAAAAACCAAACAATTTGCTTATGTACTTGGGAACAAAGATCATTTAAAGAGATGATGATACCGAGGTTTCTTTATTTAATATAGAATTGAAAGGTTAAAGGCTAAACGTCAACGAATATTGCTTTACAATACTGGATTTCTGATTCCAAGAGATTCTTCCTGAGAAAGATTTATTAACCAATCTATGTCTGTATTTAAAGAAATTAAATGTTTTCTATTAAAAAACATAAAAATTGATGAATTAAAATATAGTCAATATTTATAAGTAATACCAAAGCTTATAAAAAAATTTAGATAAGATTGAAACTAAGAGTTTAGCTACTTTAAATATTTTTGTAGCCAAAAAATTATCTGTTAGCAATCAAAGTGTTAAGGGTTAAAGCTAAATGTAAATATATATAGGATATATTTCATACAGTAATAATGCAAATTTTTTTGTAAAAATAAAGGATAATAATTATAATACATTTTTGAAAAACAATTTTTACAAAAAAAAGAAATTATTTTAATGGCAATACACGACTCGAATACCAATGCTTAATTCGTATTTATTTCAAAATGAGATAAGTTTAAATATCTTTCATTTTCTACCTTTGCTTCAACTTTAAAAAAAGTGAAATACTTTAACTACAGTAACATATTGGATTCTTTAAAGGTAAACAGAATTTTCTGATAAAGTAGTAATTGCAAGCGCTTTTTTTCACACTTACTCTCGATGTTTCATAATATTGAAATTATAAGCTTAACACCTTTGTATTTACAAACAACCTTTCTTTTAAAAATTTACAAAAAAACAAATATACTACATCTCTTAATATTAATTGAGTTTACGTAATAAAGCCTATGGCAGTTTTTTTGTTTCTGCCTTTTCTGAGCAAAACAAGATTCTAGTATAGTGTACCTCTTTATAACAATATTTTTGATATTTCTTTATAAAAAGAATCAATAAAAGTTTTTAAATCGCTCTTCTTATTATATTACCTTATAAAAAGCCATATAAACATATTTACTAACTAATAAATTTGGAGAAAACGTTACTTTTAATCGTCGTAATTTACATCATAATACTTTATATGCAATTATAGAAAAACGATAAATAATTATTAATTAATCTCACACAAAAATGTTTGATATTCCCTTCGGTCCTTGTAAGTACTATATGGTCGATAATATTATTTTAAAAACTATCATTGTTTAAAATACCTTTTAGAGTTTTGCTAAGTTATATTGCCCTTTAGGGAATACAATTAAGCATTGGACTTCCATTTAATGTTAAGCCATATTTGGCTATTAGAAATGATTTAAGATTTTAAATTTAGCTTTTACTGTTATCAAATAAGAAAAGCATTAAATTTCTATTTAATAAAATTTTAACCGAGGATCTTTTTTGATTTATGCTCAAGCACATAAAGCTTTAAAAATAGAACATAATACAGTTTTACCTTTGTGAATTCTGGTTACCAGGTTTATATCTAATTATAAGCAAATGATACTGCACTATTTATAATAGAAACATTCTTTCTATTATGGTGCCGAATTTTTTAAGCGTCGCAATTAGATGTTTAGCTGCATCACGTACAAACCCTGTCTAAAACCTTATTCAATTTTACATCCCAAACGTCGTTAAGATTTGCCAGGGTGCCTACGATTCATTAAGTGTACTCGATAGCCCTATTGGTTAAATGAATGTCATAACTAGCTATACCGTCTATCTGATATGTGATAGTCAGAGTCCCTACGATAAAGTTACTTATCCTATATATCAAATCAACGTTCAGTGCTTATACATACTAATTATTAATCTTTTTTTGAAGCTTGTAACTACGCTTTAATGTTTGAACATTTCATTTTGCATTTTTCTATAAATATTTAATGTTTTAACTCGGTTTAAAAAAACACTTAATATCGTCGTTATTTATCCTATTACGCATGAAAGCAAAGCGTAATAGATATTTAAGTTGAAACCAAATCTTGGAAAATATTTTATAAATACACAAGATTTAATACTAAAATGTTTCTTACAAGAGTTTTAAGCAAATACAAAAATGAAATTTAAAAAAAGTAATAAACCAGTATAAATAAAAATACTATATATTTAATAAACGATTTTTCTTTTATAATATCGTGATTTGTTTTTGAAGCAGATCCCTGGTAAAAGCTATAATAAATTTAAGCCTACAGTTATTATTAAGCCTGTCCAAAAACCAAAAGTTATTAAGAAAACAAGAAAGCAAAAAAGATTTATAAAACGTTAAATTAAATATAAAACCAGAAAGCTTGCCTGATAATAAAAATTCTTTTTAATGGATCAAAGAACTATGGTTATTCTTATTGTTTAATAAAATTTTTATTTATTATTGGCCAACATTACTATCTGTAGCGTTATTAACACTTTTAGACCGCAAAATAATGGCTGCTATTAAATACGACGTGGTCTAATGTTATCGGGTAGGAATTTTACAACCCTTGCAGACGGATTAAAATTATTGATCAAGGAATTATTATACCATTAAAAGGTAATAAGTATTATTTTTGTTTTCGCCACTACTGTTTTTATCTTAAGTTTTTCTTTATGGGCAGTCATTCATTTGAAACTTTTGTTATTGCTCTCCAAATCTTGTATTCTAGTATTTTTAGCCTTTCATCTTTATCTGTTTATGGTATTTATTAGGTGGCTGGTTTCAAATTCTAGATATGCTTTCTAGGAGCATTACGATAGCTTCTCAAATGATTTCCTATGAATTAGTTTAGGCCTTCTAATTTTAATTGTTGTATTTTAGCACAATCTTTAATTTTATTGATATTGTAAACGCGCAAAAAACTGTTTGGGTGTTTTCCCATTAGTCCTTTTTTCTTAATATTCATGATAGCTGTTTTAGCTGACTAACAGAACACCCTTTGATCTTCCAGAAGCAGAAGCAGAACCCGTGCAGGATATAGTGTGAATATTCTAGTGCTCTTTCGCATTTTATTTTATTGCAGAATATGTAATCTTATATCTGGTCTCATGTAGTGTTTTATTATTCTTTGGTGGATGGTACCATTCTTTTTCTTAGAATTTTTCCACCTTTTTTTTCCTTTGCATTAAAGTCTTTAGTATTTTATTTATTTTTTGTTGGATTAGGGCAGCGTTCCAAGATATCGCTGGGATCAGTTAATGTATCTTGCATGGCGTATATTTCTTCCTATGTATTAATTATAAATTTTTTTCTTTTTACATTCTTCTGGGTTTCTGTTGATAATCCAGTTGTTATTAAAGATTCTAGTCTCGAAAATAATCCTTTAATTGTGCCCTTTGATTTTATCGAATGGGTCACAGAATCTCTTAGTGAAGAGAATAAGGAATTATTTAAAAGTATTTGGGGATTTCCAGTACCTACAAAAGAAGACGTGTTTATGGCCAAGCTTGCTGCGTGGCTTGAACGCTTAAACGACTAAATATTTTGCAATGAAAAAAAAATACGGTTTGAATCAATTATGGTAGAAAATCGAAATTAAGATTTCCTCGTAAGCTACTCTACCAAAAGTTGATACTTTAAATTTGTTTTACAGCAAATGCTGCTATAGCGGAACCGCCATTTAGTATGCTATTACAATGAAAAAAGGCGATCGTTTGATTTCTGTGATAATTTAATGAGGAAAGTATGATTTTGAAGAAGGTTTACCTTTAAATGTTGTATATATTTATCTGTACTGAATTATTATTGAGATTAAGTCACCTACAATATTTTCTCTATTTAGATTGTTTTTGATTTAGAAGATTTAGGTGTCAAAAGTTTCGTGCTTCAAAGAAGATGTTTTTTATCAGTGTTTAATTTTGCACTAATAAAATTAAGTCTGAAGAAGATTTTTTTATGTCGAGCTTGTTTCTCAAATAAAGTTATTTATGGAAATCTTTTATCTATAACTGTAGACGTAAATTAGATAAAAGATTATAAATTCTATTACTAAAAGTGATTACGACGATACTTTATCTCAAAAACAACTTCACCAAATAAAAAACGTAATTTAGGATTATAAATCATTTTCTGTTTAAAACATGAAAACTCTGCGTCGAAAGAGCTATCTACTCAAATAGATATATTCATAAAATTTATGATCTTCTTGATGATTGGGATGACGCATATGATTTTATTGGGAGGATTTGAACGTTCACTTTATTTTGAATTTTAGAATACTTCTTATTAATAATCAATTTACTGGCATAAAAAGAAATTTATAGAAAATAATAAAATCTTTTCAACTATCATCGGTTTAAATAGACTTAAACAGGTTACGGAAAGTTTATTGTTATCTAAATCCGAATTATTGAATACAATTTGCCTTACCTTTTAAACTTATGTTATATAGTATTATAATGCTAGGTTTAATGATTTCCAGAGTATTAACAATCTTTTGGATCCTATCAATGAATTTTAAACATGGTACGTATACACAATATATTAAAAACCATGGAAAACAAAAATATTTCGCAGTTCACACCTCATTTTGAAGGGAGTCCATTAAATATGGTACATGTGTTGTGTAGGTAAAGTTAAACCAAAAAAACCTAATTCTGCTAACGTAGTCTCGTAAAAGTTAGATTGTCTAATGATGGTATTTAATAGCTTATGTCCCAGGTTTTGGCATAAACTCGAAAAAAATTCAGAAGTCATGGTTAGAGGCGGCGTGTTCCCGACATGCCTGGATGTGATATCATGTTTTACGCGGTAAAAAAAGCTTAACAACCCCTGAAGTATTGCAAGGAAACAACGTCGTTCAAAATTTGCAATAAAACTCCTATAGTTTCTACTAAGCTTAAACGTCGTTCTGCACGAAAGGCAAAAAGACGTGAGTCTTAAAAATAGGTTTTATTATCCTGAAGATATCTTAGAAGCTCGCTTAGAACAAATTAAAGACAATTTTTTGGTTTATACGATGCTTAAAAATATTTAACGATCTACACTTAAATAATATGACGTTAGAGATTTTAAAAACTATTTACGGAGAAATATAAAAAAGTGATAAACTTAAGAGCTTTTAATTCGTGGGGTAATAAAGAAAGAACTAATACATTCCTGTTACGTTATTACAAGATTTAAAAACAGCGGCTGTTGTACGAGACAATAGAATTTTATAGTAAGTTTCTTTCAAAAAATCCTCTTAATACCTAGGAGAAAAAGATCCGTTGAAAATATTGATAAATGTTTTATAATTTAATGCCTGTTTTATTCTGCGTCGAACTTTGTTGCAGGTCGCTTCTACAATTTGCCTGTGCCTATAAGCAATAACCACGCATATTTTATGGCTGCTGATTGGTTACGTAAATCGCGTTTAAAGATGTAAAACTTCTTTAACAGTTCTCATTTATTAACCCGAGCTATTGCCGAAGTTCTAAATAATACTGGATAGCGATTACTTCACTAAAAAGCTATATAGAAATGCTTTAGATCAAAGACCTTTTAGTCGTTATATAGAAAAAAACGAAAAATTGTTGCATATCTAAACGTGGATATGCGCATATAAATTAGGAAAACAATATAGAAAAAGTAAAAAAATTATAAAATTACGTAGAGCGCGGAAAAATCGTTCACGACATAAAATTAAAAATAAAATTAAAATCCGTAAGAAAAAATGAACAATCTCAAATAGATAACTTAAAAACTAATTACAATCTTTGCATACTATTAAAGGTTAACTTTTAGAATGAAAAATAAAGCTGGTGATCTCATGGAGTTATTGTTCTCCTCGTGAGGTGCTTTTTGTAGACAAATGTATCGATTTATTGATTTAGACGCACAATCTTTCTGAACAACATGGACTTGTTTACGTATAGGATATGATCAAGACGTTCCGCCCCTATGCATTCACTTGTTATCTTCAGGACTCTTTGTAAATATTTTATCTGTGGAAAATTAAACGAGGGTGATATTATACAAAACCTTACGATTAATCTAAGAATGTTGGTGACTCTCTAAATTAGAGAATATCCTTCGGGAGTCTTAATACATAATATATCGTTATATCCTAAAGGAATAGGTCAATTATAAGATCTGCTGGATGCTCAAGTATTTAGTAAGAAAAGAAAATGATATGCATTATTGAAGCTTAAATTGGAGAGTTACGCTATTTTAACTCTTTATAACAGCAACTTTAGGTACTGTGGTGGCGAAGATCATTTTCTTAAGCATATATAAAAGCTGGTGTTGTACGTCGCTAGGAAAACGCCCTCGAACACGACCTTCAGCAATGAATCCTGTGATCATCCTATGGGAGGCCGCACAAAGGGTGGTTGTCAACCTACAAATCCCAAAGGTATGATGATGACTCATGATCTACAAAATATTTCCGTCATCCTACAATTTTGTATACCAAAAGAGAAATGAAATTTAAACGTTTTTAATTATGAAAATTCCTTTGTTGATTATAAATTATATTCGCTGTTGTCGATAGTGAACCCGTATTTCTAATGACGTAGAAACAACAAATTTAATTACAAATGTAACATAACCAAAAGCCGTTCATCTACTATCGTAATAAATTTTGTAGGTAGAATTTTATAGTTTATAATGGCAAAGTCTTTAAACGCATAAGATTAAAGAGGGTATGGTGGTCATAAACTTGGTGAATTTGTCTTAAGAAGAAACTTGGATCCTCAATACATAAAGTGCAAGAAATGTAAGAAAAAAGAAAAAATGCGTAGAAAAATACTCAGAAAAAAGTAAGAAAGATCGGTACTAGTAAATCACCGAGTTCATCTACAAAAACTAAAAAATAAAATACATTAAATGTACTTAAACTTAATTTTGATAATGCTCTGTATTGATCCACAAAAAGATACGTTAAATTTATATCTATTTCAATTGCTGGCGTATCTAGTTTATCCAGGTGAAAGCTAAGTGGGTCAAGCATTACTGATGATGACAGTCCTAGTGAAAGCCAAAAGTCGAAATTCTTTTCTAAATTAATATTAATATTGACTTAAATTCCAATTAAATATTTATTTCATTAAGCAAGTAATGTATTATTATTTTCTTGTCTGCCTTTATAATTTTGTTTTTTTTCGGTAGACATATGGGCCGAAAATTTGCACTTATGTTATAATGGTATTTTCTTTTATATATTACTTATTGTTTATATTATTTTATAAAAGTGTTTTTTATGGTAATATAATATATATAATTTAGGTAATTGGATATCTGTAGGAAATCTTTTAGTAACATAAAGTTTATCTTAGATCATTATCTATCTCTTTGCTACCTTAATTTCGTTAATAACATTATTAATATAATTTATTCTTATGATATCTATTTTATGATCCTAATTAGTTAAATTTTTCTCCTATTTAACTTTTTTTCCTTTTCAATGTTTGTTTAGTACTTGCTGGAAATTATGTGTTATGTTCTTGGTTGGGAAGGAGTGGATTAGCTTCTTATTCTTAATTAATTTTTGGTTACCCGTAATCAAGCAATCAATCAGCATTAAAGGCAATAATTTTTAATCGTTTGGTGATATCTTTTTTATTGCTGCGCTAGCTCTTATGTTTTTTACTTTTAATTCTTTGACTTCGAAGATATTGAGTTACTTCTTCTCAATTTAAACAAGTAACTATAATCTTTTTTCAAAGTCTTTTCAATAATTGAGTTTTAGCTTTCTTTTTATTTTAGCTGCTGTGCTAAATCTGCACAGTCTTTTTACATCCTTGGTTACCAGATGCTATGAAGGACCAACGCCTGTATCCGCTTTATTGCATTCAGCTACCATGGTTACCGCAGGTGTTTCTTAATATTACGTTCTCTTTAATTTTTACTAGTGCTCCAAATGTTTCCTTTTTGTTGCATGTATTGGATTGATTACGCTAATATCTCTTCTTTACTGGTTATTACAATATGATATCAAACGTATATCGCTTTTTCAACTTGTAGTCAATTAGGATTTATGGTTTTTGCTGTGGAATTGGTAGCTATTCTTTGCTTTATTCCATTTAATCAACATGCTTTTTTTAAAGCATTACTATCTTGTGCGCAGGCTCTGTAATTCATGCCACAGGGGAACAAGATATTCGTCGCATGGGTGCTTATTCAAAGTTTACCTATAACTTATACTGCAATGCTCTTGCATCTTTATCTTTAGTAGGTTTTCGTTCTTAAGTGGATTTTATAGAAAGATTTATTATTAGAAGCTACTTTTTCTAATTTTAGTCAGTTGCTTATTTTATTTATTTTATATCAGTATATCAACCTTTATAAGTCTTTCTATTCTTTCAGATTAATCTATTTGTTTTTTTTGGAGAGGTTGTTTATCGAAACGAGTTTTAGCTGCCGTTCTGAAGGTTCTTTATTTTTATATGTTCTCTAATTATCTTAGCTTTATTTTCTGTTTTTCTGGATTTTATTTAAAAGATTTATGGTTTTACATTCATCTTTTATTGTTTTTATACTTCTCTTTATCAGATACTTCCTTTGATTTTGATTCTTCCATGATTTTTTTAAAATATGCCTTCACTTTTCTCTTTACTGGAATTATAGGCGTATATTTAGTATATCTTTTGGACCGAGACGCTATAGTTATTTTTATAAAAAATATATCTTATTTTCCTTTTCTTTTGTAAAAAATTCTTTGTGATTCCTTTAATAGTTATTTTATCTATTACCGTTTTCTAAATTTTCTTTGGAAATTCTTATAAATTATTAGATAAAGGAATTTACGAAACTTTTGGTCTCATGGCGTTTATAATTCTATGATTCCGTAATTCAAAAAGCAGTTGATATGAATCTACATCATATATTATAGATCATTGCTTTTTGTAATGTTTTTTATAACTTTTTTATTAGTGCTGTTTTTTCTAATATATATTTAATTCTAATCTTTATTTTATTCTTTGTACGAGCTTATAAATAAGTATTACTTATAGATAGATGTTTTTTACTTAAGCTTGATAAAAAGGACTCCCTTCTAGGACTAGGTCTTAGTCGTGGGATACTGTTAAAGACAGACATCGACGAATATTTAGCAACAATGACCTACTTATCCATACGTTACCCTAAAATATTTAATTTAACGAAAATGATGTCAGATCAATACCAATCGTTTTATGATTGGATAATGGAGTCGCTTTTACGTTTGCCCATCTTAAATAGAATGGTTTTATTCTATTTTTGGATTCTATGTATTTTTCGTCTAGGATGTATGATATTAGTCGAAAAATACACTATACCCAACCTTCATTTGAGCGCGTTTATCATTTCTGTCGCTTTAGGGCGCGCTCATCATACAGGTATTATAATCATTTTTATATTGATTTTCGCGAATTTCGAGTTTTCCTTTTTACGCATGGCACGCTTTTATAAAAAACATCCTATGTTACTTGGTCTGCATTTTCCTGAATGGCAAGATCCTAAACGCAAAATGCATCGGGTTGTTCAGGCGATAGTGGAAGTCGCTCAGAACCCGACAGTCGTTGCTGCAGGTACACTAGTTGCTGGTGCTATCGGATGGAAAGCGCTTGATGTTTGGGACTCTCATAAACAAGAAGGTATTTCTGAAAAAGATCGTATTGCTACAGCCGTCCAGTCTGATAAAGACCGTACCGCGGAAAATCAACGACATCGTGAAAACCTTGCTACTGAAAGTAGAGAGAGACAAAAAGATCGGGATACTGAAGCTCAAGAAAGACAAAAAGATCGAGATGCTAGTAGAGAAGAATTACGTATGACTCTCGAAGCTGATGATCGTCGTCATAGAGAAACCTTAGAAGCGGAAAATCAAAGGCATCGTGAAACATTATTAGCAGAAAAACCCGTTACAGATAATGTAACGGTTGTTGCTGAGAAATCTTCTAATAATGATCCTTCCGTATCTAATATTGAATCTACTAACGACAGCGTGGATGAATCCATAATGGTAGATTAATTTCAATATTAGCGTACATTCGTTTATCTAAGTGAACATATGCTGTCTTATACCTAAAGAATAAAAAAAGCATTCCTATGTTTAGGTTAAAACCTAGTAATACGTAGTACGATTATCAGACTTACGTTATATGTTTATCCGAGTAGATGCTCCATGGTCAATTTAGACTTTAAGCTGAAGCGTTTTAGGAGAGTTTAATACCTTTGGCAAGTATTACTGATGAGATAGCCCAAGCATAAGCTTAAATTCGAAACTAATAAAGTTAGAAGGAAAGATTTCAAAGGTTTTCCAAATATAATTAATAAACTTCCTTATAGTAATATAATCATTATAATTCATGTATTATATAATAGATTAATTAATTAGTCATAATTTTTAATTAAATTTAATAATTATTCTAAAAAATATAGAAATTAAATTTCTATAAAAAGGTCTGTAGTTTAGTGGTAAAACGCTTGCCTCATGAGCTAGATTCGGTAGTCGATTCTACCAGGACCATTAATAAAATTGCTCCTTCGTCCAGTGGTAGGACACTTGGTTTTCAGCCTAGTAACATGGGTTGATTCCCATAGGGAGCATTTTTAAGCCTAGATAATAAATTCGATAAGATAAAATGTGATATAATAATATATAAAACTTTCTTTTATAACACTTATGCACAATTTGATACTTTATTTTTTCTAGTATTTCTTTTATTTCATTTATCTTTTTTCATATATCTTTATTTTAATTTTAATTGTTTTTACCTCGTTTTCTGCAATTTTAAAATTACGATTTAAAATCTTAAATAAAACGAGAGCTATTAATAGACTAAAGTATATTTTATCCAACTTTTCTTAAGTTTTCCTCTTATTTTGATAATTTAGTAGAATAAAATGATTAATAAATCTTGTTTCTATTTTTCTTTTTGTTTTTTTTGCCGTTTTAATTTTGATATTAAAACCTAATTTTTATTTGTACTTTTTGCATTAGAGATAATTTATTAGGCGTAAATATAACTTTGTTTTTGCTCTATATTCTAGATGACTTCCTCGGACAATATATAACATTAATTTTATTTTCTGTGCTGCTTTAGATACTAGTATGGTTTGGTAATTATACTCAATATTATAACCTGCGTTATATCTCACAAGTTAGTTATAATATCAAAGGATAAAAATAAATATGTTAATTCCCCATTTGAACAATTTGAAATAGCATATTAAAATTCGTTCTTTTGCGCAGATAGATTTATCTATAACAATCTAACAATTTTAATTTTAACTATAACTTGTTTTTAATCTTTACTACTAGTGTTATTCTTCTAGTTATTCTTTATTCCGAATAATTGGCAGAACTTTTTAGAAATGTTATATTTTTTGTTTTTAGTATTGTTACAGAACAATAGGCAAAAAGGGTTATAAATATTTCCTCACTTCTTTACAATTTTTATGTAGTTTTATTATATAATTAATAGGTTTACTTCTTTCTCTTTTACAGTTCTTCTCATATCGTTGTGACAATAACCTTAGCTTTCTCCTATTTTGTTGCTTGGATAATTGTGCTTGTAAAGAATTAGGTACAAGTTTCTTTACGTTTCTGTCCTAAAAATATGCCAGTTGGTTGTTACCATTATTAATCGTTGCGAAATATTATCCTTTTGTCTCCGCCCATTTTCATTGGGTATAAGATTATTGCTAATATGCTAGCAGGTCATATTTGTTACATATTTTGGCTGGCTCTTTCATTATCTCTATAATATATTCTTGTTTTAATTTTACCTATTTCTTAATATTAGGCGCTGTGGATTATTAGAGTTAGGTATTCTTTCTTACAAGCTATATATTCACCATTTTATTAACTATTACTTAAAAGACTCATTAATAAGTCATTAAAATTAAGTTAAATTTAATAGCTATTCTAAGAGTTTTTTATTATAAAAAAGAAGTTTTGATATAGCTTAAAGAAGTTGAATTGGTGCAGACTATCCTTCCTCAGGTTTTCCATAGGTAAAAAAGGACGGCAACTTTAAGTTATTTCCTTTACGTTTCTTTAGT
>Ga0209221_1000144_pt1 | contig 40031 bp, 29 predicted proteins | sample BlaSpr_A8_Ref_O2_FD_187989 | JGI IMG/M metagenome (GOLD analysis project Ga0209221, IMG submission 187989) | Forest soil microbial communities from Thunder Bay, Ontario, Canada - Black Spruce, Ontario site 2_A8_Ref_O2 (SPAdes) (version 2) | ecosystem: Environmental > Terrestrial > Soil > Boreal...
CGCCTACTTTCCGCTCTCCGATTACGATTTCGATAAACCAATCGGCGGGGGAGGTCTGTTCGCGCTGAATCTCCGCACCGGAAAGCCAGCATGGCACGCCGATCCCCCAAAGCCTGCTTGTGCCGGCCAGTTCGGCTGCAGCTCGGCGCAAATGGCCCCGCCAACTTCCATCCCCGGCGTAATCTTCGCCGGGTCGCTCGATGGCCATCTCCGCGCCTACGATACTCGCGACGGAGCTGTACTTTGGGATTTCGACACCGCTCAACCGTTCCAAACCACCAACGGCATCCGCGGCCACGGCGGCTCCCTCAATGGCGCCGGTCCCGCCATTGTTAGCGGCATGGTCTACGTCAACACCGGCTACACCAACGCCATCGCCGGAAACGTTCTGCTGGCGTTCTCGGCTGATTCCAACTAACGCGGCGTCCCGTAAGGGGCGACCGATTTCTCCCCTGCGCTCTCTACCCCAAAAAGCAATTGAATGTCCACACCATAAGCACTGTGCAAAGTTATACCGCCAACCCACATTCTATAAGCTATCTCGGCAAAGCATCCTTCATGTCGGCTAACGCATACGCCAGCACCGCCATCGCCGCGGCATTCTCACTGAGTTCAACTGGAACAACTTTGTCGAGCGTGTCGGCGGCGCTGTGATGGTAATTGAAATAGTTGCGGCCATCCTGCATGATGCCGAAGGCGGGAACACCCGCCTCTGACATGGGAGTGATGTCCGCCCCCGGAGCGTACGAGCTTGGCTGGAACATCGTCGCGCCAATGCTCTGAAGAACCGCTTGCATTGGGCGAAGCATCTCAACCGCCGCCGCCGGTGCCTTCACTTCAAACCCCAGCGGATGCGCCGCTCCCGAATCACTCTCGATCGCCGCCACGCAATTTGCAAATTCGCCGGAGTACTGCGCGGTATAGGCTCTGCTCCCCGACCCTCCGGTTTCTTCATCCATCCACGCAATCACGCGCAAAGTCCGCGCTGGCCGCAGGTTTAGCCGCTGCAGGATTTCGGCAGTTTCCATCGCCATCACCACCCCCGCCCCATCGTCGATCGCACCTGTGCCCAAGTCCCACGAATCCAGATGTCCCGAGACCACTACGACCTGCTCAGGATGTTCCGAACCTTTCAAATCCGCTATAACGTTGTAACTGGTTTCGTTCGGCAGTTGCCGCGGAGTGAGCGTGAGGTGCATGCGCACCTTGCCTTGCGAGCCGAGGTGAGCAATAAGGTCGGCATCCTCCGCAGTCACCGCCGCCGCAGGGATTCCGGCGGGAACACTGAAACCGGTATGCGGTAAACGGTAGTCCGCACCGCCCACGGAGCGCACCAGCGCCGCAACAGCGCCCAGATCGGCCGCGGCTTTCGGTCCCGATGCACGATAGCGCACCGCCTCGCCGTAGGCCGCGAAAGCCATGCCCGCAGCAGCTTTCTGCTTGTCGAAGAGTTCGTTAAAGAGCACGATCTTGCCCGCGACTTTATCGCGCCCCAGCGCGGAAAGTTCCTCGAAGTTATTGACCGTTACAACTTCCGCGGTAAGGCCATCCGCAGGAGTAGACGTGCTACCACCCAAAGCTGTAAGCACGATTTTCTGCGTAGTGTTGGGAACCATGCCGAAATACTCAACCAGCGCCGCGGTTTCAGCTCCTCGCACCCAATGAGGCACGCTCACTGGCTGGAGATGCACGTCCATTCCCAGCTTGCGGAGCTCGCCCGCCACGTATTCAGCAGCGGCCGTAGCCTGCGGCGACCCCGTCTGGCGCGGGCCAATGTTCTCGGTGAGGCGTTCGAGTTGATGGTAGGCGTAAGCGTCATGCAGCGCTGCGTCCCTGATGTCAGAAAGTCTTTGTATCAAAAGCGGAGGAAAATTCTGCCGATCGGCCGGAGAGGCTTGCGGCGCGGCCATCCTGGATACCGCCGTGGACGGCGTCTGGCTTGAATTTTGAGCCGGTGAAAAAGCGGTTGTAATCAGCACAGCAGCGACGAGGGCAAAACGCGAGAGCGTGGCCATAGATGCAGCAGTTTATCTGACCGGAGCCGTGGAACCAAACAACCATCTACCGTAAGGACCCTATGTCTCCCCGAGAGGCGCGTCTCTAGGTTGAGTGTATGGACAAGAAACAGATTAACGATCCCAAGATGACTTTGAACTTTCTGATCTGGGTAGGCGGGGTGTTCATGCTGGCTCTGTTCACGTTTTTGGCCCACTTTGTGTGGAGGCTTTTCTAGCCGACCCAAGATCGCGAAATGCAAGCCGCAAAAAAGTGTGGCCCCATTTCTGGGGCCACGTTTGAAGAGGCAAGATGGTTGGAATTTTCAGGATAGGCGAAAAAAGCGTCCACTCTGCCGGGCAGGGCGGGGCTTTGGGAAATGGAACGAAGAAAAGAGAGTGAGGGTCATTGTGGTTGCGGCCTCTTGCGTTACATAGGAAACAAGCACTTGCCGAGCCAAAAGAGGGGCTAGCCAGATTGAGATTTTGTAAATGCGTAAGAGATTGATGGGGTGAGGCTTAGATTCAAGCTGGGCACGGGTTTCGAACAGTAATGGCAAAAAGGTGCTGCCGGGAAGTGCATAACACTGCACATAATTTGCATCCGGGAACGCATGGGGAGCAGCAAGCGTGGCTTCCGCGGAAGTTCACGAGCGCTAACGCAGACGGTGAATCAGTTCCCTCGCCAGCTCAGTCAGAGCACCTCCTCGCCGAGTCGAAGGCCCCACCCTGTCGCGGACGCGCGACGAGAGTGGGGCACCAAAGGTCTTAATTTAATTAGCTATTGCCGGCTACAGTGCGGAGTTTGCCGGGGAGGAAGTGGTAGGGAGGCCAGGGACCGCTAATAGCTACCTGGCAGTTTTTGAGCTGCTTGGCAGCGGCGGTGTAGCGGTTCTGGTATTTCTCAACCGACTTGGAATCGATGAGATGGGCAATGTCGATGAGCATGCCCTGCGGCGCGACTTTTTTACAGCTTACCTCTTCTTCCAGAGGATTAAACAGTTTGTGAACCTGGACTGAGAGTGCGCGGGCTTTGGTCTGGCGCTCGCGGTCGCGGGAGGCTTTGACGCGGAGTTTGGAAAGATAATCGCCGCCGACAGTATCGGGCAAGATGACGTCGATCATGGCTTCGCGAAGAGAACCGTCGGTGACGGTAAGTTTGATGTGCATCTCGGACTTGCCGCGGAGTTTTTCGACGCTTTGGCCGAAGGCTCGCCGGTTTACCCGGACAGCCTGCCGGAGAGCGTCATCGCTCTCGAAAACGGTTCCGAAGCGGAAGGGAAGGACGGTTGAATTACGGAAGCAGCCGCTGACCACGCGCGCGTGGTCGATGGCTGCAGAGTGATCAAGTTCTCCAGCACTGGGGTCATATTCGCTCACAATCACAGCAAACTCGCCGCTGGGATAGCTGAGGACGGGGGCTCCGTTCACGCCTTGGACATTCTCGATAACGAAAGGGCGTCGGGAACGGGTGCCATTTGGAAGGGTCTGATGCTCGGTAAGGCAATATGCGTACCACGCCATAATGAACGCTCCGAACCGGGACAGAAGTGGGCCAACCACTTCGTTAAGTTTTCTTGCACAACCTGAAAAGCGACTGGCAGTGTATTAGCGGCACAGGGCCCGAACCGGGAAAGCTACAGGAAACCCTGTACGTTCATACTACTTCCGTTTTAGGGAAAAATGCAACTTTTTCCTGAGAGACCGCATCTCGCCCGCGCAACAATCGGCGCAGTTTCTCGCAAGCTGGTGAAACTAAGCAGCCTTACTCGTAACGCAAACTTTCCACAGGATCGAGATCCGCAGCCCTGGAGGCGGGGAGTGTTCCGAAGATTACTCCCACGATGGAAGAGACGAGTATCGCAATAATGCCGGAGAGACCTGAAATGGGAACTCGATATTCGGTCAGGAAACGGACCGAATAGGGAATGGCGTAACCGATGGCGATTCCCGCAAATCCTCCGATGAGCGAGATCAAGATAGCTTCGGCGAGAAACTGGAAACGGATTTCACGGTTCGTGGCGCCGACGGCTTTGCGGATCCCTATTTCGCGAATGCGCGAGGTAACGGTAGCCAGCATGATATTCATAATTCCAATGCCGCTCACGAGCAGTGTAACCATGGAGATCAGGAGCAGGCCCCAGGTGAGTCCGGTGGCGATGCGGTCGGCCATGGAGAGAAGCGCCGTGAGATTAGAAACATCGTAGGCGGATTCGGAGTGGTGGCGCGACTGCAAGACTCGTTTGATCTGAGCCGTGGCGGGAATCACCATGGAGGGATCTTCCATGGAAAAATAAATCATTTTGATGTTGGGGATTTCCATGAAATAGCGGCTAACGGAGAAGGGAATGAGCAAGGTGTCATCGACGATCTCAGATTGGCCGAAGGTTTCGACTCGCTCTTTAAAGGTGCCGATAATAGTGAAGGGCAGGCCGGTAAGCTTGATGACTTTGCCGACGGCAGCTTGCGGTGATCCGTAGATTTCGTCAGCCATCTTTTCGGTGATGACCCCAACCTTATTGTGAGCCTGGGAGTCTTCCAGGTCGAAAAATCTTCCGGATGGAACCACCAAATTGCGGACGTGGAGGTATTCCGGGCTTACGCCGAGAATGGTTACGTCTTTTTCACGGCCATTGCCCGTGGGGATGCGTTCGGAGAATTGGGTGACAGGGGAAGAAGCGACGATGCCGGGTACATCCTGGCGGACGGCGTACAGGTCTTCAAGGGTAAGAGGATCCGGATTGGCGTTGCTGATGTGGGGAGCGCCCCCAAGATATTCGGCCCAGATTTCGTTGGTGCCGATCGCCTGGATCTGGGCGAGAACGAACTGACGGCCAGTCATGCCGATGGTGACGACGAGGATGAGAGACGCGGTGCCGATAACCATGCCTAATGCGGTGAGGATGAAACGTACCTTGTTGCCGCAGAAAGTGTCGTAGGCAAAGGTGATGATCTCGCCAAAGGCCAACGTAGGGGCGGGGCGATCCGGCATGAGAGCAGCGGCCATTGTTATTAGATGCTACGCAGCGGCGGAATTACTCGCAAGCGGCTGATGCGGTTCCGGTAAGCTATTAGGTGCACCTAAACTACCTGCGGCGGCCGGATAACCATCGATTGAATACTCCCACAGACAAAGACAAAGACAAATACAGAACACAGCTGATGTTGTTAGGGCTGACAGCCGGAGCGCTGCTGGTGCAGGGATATCATCCTTTCGCGGAAGATGCGGAAATTTATCTGCCGGGCGTGGAGAAGATCCTGAATCCCAGGCTGTTTCCAGTGGGACAGGAATTCTTCCTGTCCCACGCGCATATGACGCTGTTCCCGAACCTGCTGGCCTTATTTCTGCGCGTGACCCATCTGCCGATGGAAGTGGGATTATTTCTATGGCAATTGGCTTCCATTTACTTGCTACTGCTGGCTTGCTGGCAGCTATCGGGACGGTTTTTCCCGAGCCCGCGAGCGCGGTGGGGCGGAGTTTGCCTGGTGGCGGCGCTATTGACTATCCCCGTGGCGGGTACGGCGCTTTACATCATGGACCAGTACCTGAACCCGAGAAATCTGGCTGCATTTGCGGGAATCTTCGCGGCCGCGCGGATGCTTGAGAAAAAGTATGTGCGGGCGCTCTTATGGTTGGTATTTGCAGCAAGCATGCATCCGCTGATGTGGGTCTTTCCCGCTTCCTTCTGCCTTTTATTTGTGGTGATGGACTGGTTGGAAATCGGGCGGAGCCGGACCACGGAGAAGGTTCCGGCGCTGACGGCCCTCGTGCTCGGTATAGGTCTGATTCCGGCTACTTCGGAGGCCTATCACGAGGCCGCGATCAAGCACGCGTATCACTATATACAGAACTGGACATGGTATGAGGTCCTCGGAATCTTTGCGCCGCTGATCTTATTTTGGTGGTTTGGGCGTCTTGCACGCGCGCGAGGGTGGAATGATATGGAGCGCGTAAGCCGGGCACTTGTGATCTATGGGCTAATCTATTTTGCAATGGCGCTGACCTTCGATCTGCCCGCCAGCTTTGAAGCCCTGGCACGGGTGCAGCCGCTGCGCAGTTTGCATTTTCTCTACATCGTGATGTTTGTCATGATGGGAGGGTTTCTGGGTGAGTATGTGCTTCGAAACAGACTTTGGCGCTGGTTGGTGTTGTTCCTGCCGCTGAGCCTGGGATTGTTCCTGGCGCAAAGGGCGCTGTTTCCCGCCGAGGCGCATGTGGAATTGCCGGGGATAGCTCCGCGGAATCCGTGGGAGCAAGCCTTCGTCTGGATTCGGAGGAATACGCCGGTAGACGCGGTGTTTGCGCTGGACCCGGAATATATGAGGATCGCGGGCGAAGGCCATGTTGGATTTCGTTGCATGGCGGAGAGAAGCAGGCTCGCGGATGACGGGAAAGATAATGGAGTGGTCAGCATGTTTCCTTCGTTGGCGGAAGAATGGTGGGCGCAGGTGAAGGATCAAACGCCGTGGGAAAATTTTCAGCCTCAGGATTTCTTGCGGTTGAAAAGCAAGTATGGCGTGGGATGGGTTGTCGTGCAGCGGCAGGCAGCGGTGAATGGATTTGACTGCGCTTATCCAAATACTCTGCTGAGGGTTTGTCGCATCCCGTAGGTTCTTTGGGTGCCCGGTCCTTAATAATATGGTAGGGAGTGTAGGCGATTACTGACGAAGGGTCGGTGTTCGCTACAATCGTAGGTTTAGGAGCCGCTTCGTTTGTCGTCCAATGCGCGAGTGCTTCACGACGATGACTTCGATGGAGTTCGAAGGAATAGACTCCGGGGCGACGGAGAACTGTTTTCTTATGGAAAGTGGGAGCCGCGATTACGAGCGCTAGCCGCGGGGTATCGCGAGAATCATCCCTGCCCGCACGTCTTTCTGGCGGATTTTATCGATCACGAAATAGCGGGGGCGATGGCGGAGCAATTTCCCCAGCCTAGCAGCGATGCGTGGACACAATATAAGCACGCCAACGAAAACAAGCTGGGGATGGCGAAGCGGCAACTCTTTCCGCCGGCGATTGCGGCAGTCACGGATGAGTTGAATTCTCCGCGATTTGTGGCGTGGATTTCTGAGTTGACCGGAATTCCGAACTTGATGGCCGATCCGATGCTGGAAGGCGGCGGCCTGCATCAGTCGGGGACCGGCGGCTATCTCAATGTGCACACCGATTTTTCCATGCACCACTTTCATACAAATTGGCGACGGCGGGTGAATCTCATTCTGTATTTGAATTCGGGATGGAATGAGGAGTGGGGTGGTGCGCTGGAACTGTGGGAGCGAAAGATGATACGGCGCGCGGCGAAATATCCTCCGCTGTTGAACCATGCGCTGATTTTTACGACCGACGAACGGTCGCTGCACGGCTTTCCTGAACCGCTCACTTGTCCGGCTGGCGTGTCACGAAAGAGTCTGGCTCTTTATTACTACACGGTTGAGCACGACAGAAAAGCCGTCGCGCATTCGACCGATTATTTTCCCAGGCCTCAGGACAGTTGGGCTAAAGCCGTGGCGATTTGGCTGGACAAAAAAGCGGTTGATGTTTACTCGCGGGCGAAGGCGAAATTTGGATTCTCGGACGAATTTGCCAGTAAGGTGCTGGGATTCTTATCGAGGAAGAAATAAGAGGAAATTTCCGCGCTCCAGACTCGAAAAAGCCTGCCCAAGGCCCTCGTCCCGCTGGCGAAACGCGAGCTTCGGGAAAGCCTGGCATCCACATCAGACCGGTTTCTAGGCTGGGTGAGTAGTTCGGCTGACGTAGTAGTTGGGAGATTCGGCTTCCAGCTTGCGGCCTTTATCGCTAAAGCGCGGCAGGTGGATAAATCCCATTTTTTGCAGGGCGAATTGCAAAGTTGTGCCGACAACTTCAAGGCCGTATTTGACGCTGCGGCGGAAATTGATGGAAGAGCCTTCGGCGAAATACTTGGTTGGACAGGAAACTTCTCCAATGCGAAATCCGAAGTACACGCACTGCGCGAGCATCTGATTATCGAATACGAAATCGTCGGAGTTTTCGAGCAACGGCAATTGGGCAAGCACCTCGCGGCTGAAAGCGCGATAGCCGGTGTGGTATTCGGATAGTTTCACACGCAGGAAAAGATTCTCAAAAGCGGTCAGAAAGCGGTTGAAAACATATTTATAAAACGGCATGCCGCCCCGCAGAGCGGTTCCGCCAATGATGCGCGAACCGAGTACGGCGTCATACACGCCATAGGCGACCATGCTGGCCATGGCCGTGATGAGTAGTGGCGTGTATTGATAGTCAGGATGCAGCATAATGACCACATCAGCGCCCGCAGCTAGAGCCTCACGGTAACAGGTCTGCTGATTGCGGCCGTAACCGTAGTTGCGGTCGTGCTGAAAAACCTGCAAGCCGAGCCGGCGGGCAAGATCGACAGTGTGATCGGAACTGCTGTCGTCGACCAGGATGCGGATATCGACGAGCGCGGGTAGTTCTCCCACGGTGGCCTGAAGGGTTTTCTCCGCATTGTAGGCGGGCATCACCACCGCGATGCGTTTGCCGTTAATCATGGGAGTGTATGCGTATGCGTATGCGTATGCGTATGAAAGATAAATAATACCTGACTATCTGCAGGGTGCGCCCTTGCATGAGCTTAATGAACCAATTCAAGGCTGCGTCGCTTGCTCATGCCGGGCGGCTGTGAAAAACTATGTCGGTGAAGCGGACGCTTTTTGAAAAGATCTGGGATGCACACATTGTCGCGCAGCCGGAGGGCCGGTCGCCGATTCTTTATATCGACTTGCATCTCGTCCACGAGGTTACTTCACCGCAGGCATTCGATGGCTTGCGAGCGGCCGCAAGGAAAGTGCGCCAGCCCAGGCGCACGGTCGCAACTGTCGATCACAACATTCCGACCGAGCCGCGCGGAACTCCAATTACTGATCTGATCGCGGCCAAGCAGATTGCGGCGTTGCAGGCCAATTGCAAAGAGTTTGGCGTACGGCTGTTCGATATGGATTCCCCCGATCAGGGCATCGTGCATGTGATCGGTCCTGATCTCGGGCTGACCCGGCCGGGTATGACGATTGTGTGCGGCGACAGCCATACCAGCACCCATGGCGCATTCGGTGCACTCGCATTCGGCATTGGGACATCGGAAGTGGAGCACGTGCTGGCCACGCAATGCCTGGCCCAGCAGAAGCCGAAGACCATGAAGATCGAGGTTCACGGATCATTGGCGGAAGGGGTTACAGCCAAGGATTTGGCGCTGGGGATTATCGGGCAAATTGGTACCGACGGCGCGACAGGGCACGTAATTGAATATGCGGGCGGAGCGGTGCGCGGCTTGTCGATGGAAGGTCGCATGACGCTTTGCAATATGAGCATCGAGGCGGGTGCGCGGGCGGGGATGATTGCGCCTGATGAAACCACATTTGCCTTTGTGAAGGGCAGGCGGTTTGCTCCGCGAGAGGGCGAATGGGAACGCTCCGTGGAATATTGGCGCGGCTTGCCGACGGACGACGGTGCCGGTTTTGACAAAGTGATTGAGATGGATGCGGCACAACTATCGCCATTTGTTACCTGGGGAACGAATCCTGGGATGGTTGCGCCAGTCAACGGACGAGTACCGGAGATCGGCAACTTGGCGGAAGCGGACCGGCATGCTACTGAACTGGCTTTGCAGTACATGGGACTTGAGCCGGGAAAACGCATTGAAGACATTCACATTGATCGCGTATTTATCGGGTCGTGCACGAATTCCCGGCTCGAGGATTTGCGCGCCGCGGCGCGTGTCGCCAAGGGTAATCATGTGAGTTCGAGGGTCCGAGCCATGGTGGTGCCGGGATCGCAGGCGGTGAAGCGCGCGGCCGAACAAGAAGGACTGCATCAGGTTTTTCTGGACGCGGGTTTCGAGTGGCGCGAGTCCGGATGCTCGATGTGTCTGGGAATGAATCCCGATATTCTGCAACCCGGCGAGCGTTGCGCCTCCACCAGCAACCGGAATTTTGAAGGACGCCAGGGTCGCGGGGGCCGCACCCATCTGGTGAGCCCGATGATGGCCGCAGCGGCGGCGATTACCGGGCACTTCACGGACATACGGGAGTGGAAATTCCGATGACATTTTCTATGTTTTCATTTCATGCGAGATTAAGACCCACAAAGACCAAAATAAAAATGATAAGGTTCGGTCGATGAAGTCTTTCCGTGTGCACACTGGCCGGGTTGCGCCGTTGGATCGCGTTAATGTGGACACCGATCAAATCATCCCCAAGCAGTTCTTGAAGCGGATTGAGCGCACCGGATTCGGACATTTCTTGTTCTACGACTGGCGATTTGCCGCGGATGGAAAGAAGAACTCCGATTTTGTTCTTGACCAGCCTCGTTACAAGGGGGCGAGCATTCTACTGGCGGGGAGAAATTTTGGCTGCGGCTCTTCCCGCGAACATGCGGTATGGGCTCTGGCAGACTTTGGATTTCGCGCCGTCATCTCTTCTTCATTCGCCGATATTTTCGCCAACAACAGCACCAAGAACGGTTTCTTGACCGTGCGCCTGACCGAAGAGGAGACGGCAGAGTTAATGCGGAGAACTACGAACGCTGATGGATACGAACTCACCGTCGACCTGGAAAATTGCGAGGTGCATGACAACAAGGATTTCCGCGCAAAATTTGCCGTCGACGACTTTGTGCGGCACTGTTTGCTGAATGGATTGGACGACATTGGATTGACGCTTCAGCATGAGCAGGCGATTGCCGCTTATGAGGCGTCGCATCAGACGATTTGATTGATGCCCGCGCGAACAACCTTTTCGATTTTTTGGACGCATCGGCTGTGAGCCATTTTTCTTTGTCGCTCTGCGGCTAGTGTATGTTTATTTGATCGTTCGGGGCTGGGCCGCCTGATTCTCAGCGACCAAACAACGGGGGCTACTGCGTACAACCTGATACGATTCGAGCCGCATCGCAGAGATGATCCCTGCGGCGAATGAGTGAGCGTATAAGGCAATGCGAATGCCGATTTCATGCGCGCCGCGTATGATAGTTCTTCACTAAAACTTTCTCAGGAGTTTCGGATGCTTCATAAGGTATTAGCCGCGATGTTTGTTTGCGCAAGCATTGCCGGGTGCACGGGATGCGAGAAGAGCGGAAACCACTTCGTTTACGCCACGGTTCCAGAGGCAAGTCAACTGGTGGTGTTCCGGGAAGATCCTTACTCCGGAGTACTTACGCAGATTGCTCAAAGCCCTTATACCGTGGGCAGCGGCGCGCGCTTCGTGGTGGTTCATCCTTCCGGCCAGTTTTTGTATGTGGCGAATCCCGGCCAAAATGAAAACGACATATCGCTTTTCGACATTAACAGCGACGGAACCGTCACTGAAGTCACGCCCAGGACTGTCACCGGTAGTGACCCCTCGGTTCTGGCAATGGATCCGGCAGGCAAGTATCTCTATGTGGCCAATGTGCTCTCGAATAATATTTCGGTTTTCTCGATCGACAGCAGTACCGGGGTACTGACACCGGTGGTTGGATCGCCTTTCGGTATTGGCTTACCACCCAATAACATTGTGATCTCGCCGTCCGGGAATTTTCTTTACGTAACCGCTCCCGGACAGATCACCGGTTTTATTGAGGCTCTCAGCATCAACGCAGGCGTGCTCACGCCGCTCCCCAATCCAACCTCTACCAATGACAACAGTCCGACCGGTATGACAATCGATCCGAAAGGCACTTATCTCTACGTAGCCAATACGACTAGCAGCACGATTTCGGTGTACTCTATCGCTACAAACGGTACTCTGGCCGAGGTTGCGGGATCGCCGCTTGCGGACAACGATAAAACTCCTGTCGCCCTCACGATGGACCCTACAGGGAGCTATTTGTATGTAGCGAATGAAGGATCGAACAACATTGGGACATATTCCATCACCAGCGGGACGGGGTTTCCAGTGGCGATAACTGACGCGCCGTTTGCATCCGAGACTCAACCGAGTTTTGTGGCGGCTGATTCCAACGGAAGATATATATATGTGGGAAATCAAGGCACTACCGCGGGCGTGCAAGCCTTCGGCGCAGCCAGCGGCAGTTTGAACTCGATTGCTACTTATAAGGTGGGGAACGGTGTGACCTCAATTGCGGTACGGGAATAGGGAACAATACCGTGAACCGTTGCGCGGGTGTCGGGAAACACGCCAATACCGATAAACAAAAATCGCCATCTCTGAGACAATACATAAGTCGGCATCCAGATGTGACGGGATGCCAAGGCCGGCCATCTGATCAAAGAGAGGCTTGGTAGCTCTATCGGCTGATTGCAGTTCCGCGCCGAAACCAAGGTCAGGATTCCGCACGCATGAAGATTGCAAGTGCCGCGAGCGCGTTCCCGAAACATTACTACTCTCAAAGAGAGCTCCTTCAGCGTCTGCAGGATTATTGGGGAGCCGAACTCAAAAATCCTTTGTTGCTCGCACGATTGCACCGCAATGTGACCGTGGATGGGCGCTATCTTGCGATTCCCGCCGAAGAGTATGCCGGCATAAAAACCTGGGGGCAAGCCAACGACATCTGGATCAGAGTGGCGCAGGAATTGGGAGAACAGGCTTTGTGCCTTGCGCTACACAAGGCTGGATTGAGCACGCAGGATCTGGGAGCTTTATTGTTTACCACGGTGACGGGTGTCGCCAGCCCTTCGATTGACGGGATGCTGATTAACCGGATGAAACTTCCGGCAAGGATTCGGCGCACGCCTATTTTTGGGCTGGGATGCGTTGCGGGCGCGGCAGGGATTGCGCGCGCTTCCGATTACGTGCGCGCATATCCGAAGCAGGCCGCAGCGCTGGTTTCGGTCGAGTTGTGCTCCCTTACGCTGCAGCGCGAAGATTTGTCCGTGGCGAATCTGATTTCTTCCGGATTGTTTGCCGACGGCGCCGCCGCAGTGATCGTGACCGGAGAAGAATTCGAGTCGCTGGATAAGCAGGTTAACGGGAACGGGCTTCAAGGGCCTGAAATCGTTGCCACTCGCTCGGTTTTCTACCCCGAAACTGAAGACATGATGGGATGGAATATTTCGGAGAAAGGATTCCGAATCATCCTCTCAACCGACGTGCCCAAGTTGATTCGAGAAAATCTGGGACGCGACGTTGACGCATTCCTCGCCGACAACGGACATCAGAGAAGTGATTTGAAAAGCTGGGTGCTGCACACCGGAGGCCCCAAGGTGCTCGACGCTTCAGCGGACGCCTTGGGATTGCATAATGGCGAGCTTGATGCTTCCTGGGCCTGTTTGAAGAAAGTGGGAAATCTTTCCTCGGCTTCTGTGCTCTGCGTGCTGGAAGACGTGATGAAAAATCGTCGGCCGGAGCCGGGGACGCTGGGGCTCCTGGCCGCGATGGGGCCGGGTTTTTGTTCCGAACTGCTGCTGCTGCGATGGTGAAGGTGGTCATTGACGAAAATGCCAGAAGGATTATGCCGATCCGCGCGGATAGTATTGCTCCTGCTTTATTTGGCGATTGCCGGAGTTGGAACGGCGACGGCGCAGACGATTACTCTTCCAGCCGATCCTCAACACACCTCCATCAAATTCACCCTGCAGGACGTGTTGCATACGATAAAGGGAACGTTCCACCTGGAGCATGCTACGCTGCAATTCGATCCGGCTACCAACAAGCTTGATGGAGAAATTATTGTTGACGCCAAGAGCGGCGAGAGCGGTAACGCGATGCGCGACCGGAAAATGCATCGCGAAGTGCTGGAGAGTGACCGCTATCCCCAGATCGTGTTTCGCCCCGACCGTATCGATGGACCGGTGAGCTTGCAAGGGAGATCGTTAGTGCAGGTGCATGGGACTTTTGTGCTTCACGGAAATGAACGCGAATTCACCCTCCCGGCTGAAGTTGATATGTCGGCGGATCATTGGGGCGCGACGGTGCACTTCGAACTGCCTTATGAAAAATGGGGGATCAAGAATCCGAGCACGCTCTTCCTGCGGGTGAGCAACATGGTGGAGATTGAAATTGCCGCCTCTGGCAGCATAGTGCGGCACTGAGTCGTTATTTCTTAAAATCAGAAACCATCCAGAGAAATGATTCCCTTGCCTTCGGTGCATTCATAGCATCGTCCGGGAGTGAGATTTTTGTAATCTTCAGTTCGGCCACTTGGCCACGTGACGATCACGCTCTCGATCCGATCGTGTTTTCCCATACCAAACGTGAGGGGAAATTCGGACTGCGAAAGATAACTGGAACCGCTTTTTACCAGGCGCGATTGTGGCAGGCCGCCGCTGGTGATGCGGACGGTCGCGCCGATGCCATCGCGGTTGGACTTGGTGCCGATCAGTCGAAAGCGGACGCTTCGATTTCCCGCTAGCTGGTCGTTGCGGTAAAGATACGCTGGACCATTGTTGGTTGAGAGCAGCAGGTCGAGATCGCCGTCGCGATCGAAATCGGCGTAGGCGAGGCCCCGCGCCACTTTGGGCTGCGCAAAACCGCCTCCGATTTCCGCAGCCACGTCTCGAAACCCTCCCTTGCCATTGTTAAGAAACAGCAGCGGCGGCTGAGCGTAGCCAACGTTTCCTTTTATGTTGCGCACGGTTTCATCGATATGGCCATTGGCGATCGCGAGGTCCAGCCAGCCATCGAGATCGGCATCGAAAAAAGCGCACCCGAATCCCAGCGTGTCCTTCGAAGCCATCCCCACGCCTGACCTGGGAGCCACATCCTCATAAGTGTTGCCTGAGAGTTCGTACAGGCCCGTCATTTCGTTATCGAAGTTTGTGATGGCTGCGCCGGGATGACCGGTATTGCTGAAATCGGCAACGTCCACCCCCATGCCGGCGCGAGCTTTGCCCTCGCTGCTAAAGGCGAGTCCGGCCTCCACGGCAGCATCTTTGAAAGTCCCATTGCGCTGGTTGCGATAAAGCTTATTGGGTTGGGTATCATTGGCAACCAGAAGATCGGGCCAACCGGCGCCCTTGTGGTCAAAAATTTCGTCATCGAGCATGGCGACGCCGAGCGATTTGGAACTGCTGTCGAAAATGCCGCTGGATGCAGTTACGTCCTCGAATGTGCCGTTGCCGCGGTTGTGAAAGAGCCAGCAGGTTTCACCGCGATAGGCTTCGGGAGTGCAATAAGATTTGTGCTTTCCGTCAAGACTGCAGAATATGTCGTGCTCCGGCGACCACTTCACGTAGTTGCAAACGAAAAGATCGAGCAAGCCGTCGCGGTCGTAATCGAACCAGAGCGCGGAAGTGCTAAATGCCATGCGCTTGCCCAAGCCGCTCGAGTTCGTCACATCGACAAAAGTCCCCTTGCCGGTGTTATGAAACAGGCGATTCTGCCCGACACAAGTGATGAGGAGATCGGGAAAGCCATCGTTGTCGTAATCGCCGACGGCCACGCCCATGCCATACATCTCGATATCCAGTCCGGCACGCGATGTGACGTCAGTGAAAGTGCCGTTGCGATTGTTGTGATAAAGGCGGAGAGTTGTGCGATGTTGCTTGTCGCCGGGCCGCTCTTTCCCGGGCCAGTTCATGCCATTCATCAGAAGAATATCTGCCCAACCGTCACGATCATAGTCGACAAAAGCGCATCCGGACCCCAGAGTTTCGGGAAGCAACTTGCCTCCAAAGGCCCCGCTATTGTGATGGAAATGGATTCCCGCGCTGGAGGTTACATCGACAAAACGGAAACCGGGCTGGGCAGTCTCGCCAGGCTCCAGAGCCCGCAACAAAGGATGAGAGAGCATGGCAGCAGCGCCTGACAGGTTACGCAAGGTGCGCAGAAATGCTCTGCGATCAAGAGAAGATTCCATCACGGAACGTTTACCAAGCCGGCACGGATGGCGTAGACGACGAGTTCGGCCGTCTTATGAATATTCAGAGCGTTCATGATATTAGCGCGATGCACTGCAACTGTGTTGGCGCTGAGATCGAGGGCCGAGGCAATTTCTTTATTCGACTTGCCGTTGCAAATGAATTGCAAAACCTCGAGCTCACGAGGGGTAAGGCTGGGATTGCGCTCGCCCTTAAGGGGGGAAGATTGATCGACTTGAGGATCGAAGAAGGTTTCGCCCGCGGCCACGCGGCGCACCGCAGGACCAAGTTCAAGATTGTCGGCATTTTTTAGAATGTAGCCCTTCGCTCCAGCGTCGATTGCCTGCCGCACCCAGGTGCTTTCGGAATGCATGCTGAGCATGAGGACAGCCGTTTCCGGGCGGTCTTGAACAATGCGCCGGGTCGCGTCCAGGCCATTCATGTTGGGCAGAGCACAATCCATCAAGACGACTTGCGGGTGCAAGTCCCATGCCATTTTGATTGCTTGCTCGCCGTCTCCGGCTTCGCCGACGACTATCATATCGAGTTCGTCTTCGAGCATGCGGCGGAAACCGCGCCGCACCAGGCTATGATCATCGACCAGCAAGATTGTGATGGGTTTGCTCATTCTGTTTTGTCGCGGAATCCGTTTCAGATTGCAAAACTTCAATTCGTTCGCGTGGAACCGTCAATTGCAACAGCGTGCCACCGGAAGGGGGAGTCGAGAAGACGATTGCTCCGCCCATTAATTCGGCGCGCTCGCGCATGGCGACCAATCCAATGCCCTTCCTGGCCGGCTGTGCGTCGGACGAGCGGTTGAAACCCACCCCGCAATCTTCCACTTCCAATTCCAGGGCGACCGTGAGAAAGCGAAGCCTTACCCACGCCTTCTTTGCCCCGGAGTGCCTCGCTACATTATTCAATGCTTCTTGCAGGATACGGTAGATCTGCACGGCTGCGTTGTTATCGAGTTCAAACGGAGCACCGTGTTTTTCATAGGATATGGTAATTCCACTTTGCCTTTCCACCGTGGGGATGTACCAATCCAAAGTGGGCTCGAGGCCAGCTTCCTCCAGCATAACGGGATGCAGTGCCTGCGAGAGAGTGCGGACACGGTCGAGCGTATCCTGCGCGATCAGGCGAACCTCTTGTAAGTCGGCGCGCAGAGATGAACCCTCGGGGGCGTGAGCGCCGGAGCGCCCGAGCATGGCTCCCATGGCGGTCAGGATCTGACCGAATTCATCGTGAAGTTCGCGGGAGATATATCGCAGCGTGGATTCCTGGGTTGCGATAAGCTTCTGAGCCAGTTCACTGCGGCGCTCGGACAGTTCGGCCATACGTGTGAACAGGCGGCGGTTCCAACGGATCAGCGAAAGTCCGGTAAGCAGAACCGCAGCCAGAGTGGCGGCCAGGAAAAGATATACTTGGCGCTGAACCCGATCGTAGATCTGGACAATGTGCCTGGCTGCTTCTTCCTCCGCTTCGCTGTCCTGTACCAGAAAACGGGAAACAGTGGTGCTGAGGGCGGCTTGCCGAGCCTGAAGCGAGAGCTGAATTTGCGTTCTTGCATCTTTTTCGTCGCCGGAGGATGCGAGAACGAAGACGCGATCCACTGCGTCCCAGAATTGAGCTAACGAACTGCCAAGCGCGGTACTTTGTTCCTGGGTCCGGTTGCTGGGGGCAAATTCGGCTTCAAGATGCATGGCGTCGTTCAAATCCGCGCGGATGCGTTGGAACTGGGCTGACCATGCGCTCAGCGGATAGGGCTCGTCGTTATCGCTCATGTCTCGCATGGCAACGGCCAGCAAGTTCAAGTCGTTCTGGATGCGGAGCAGTTGAAGCGAATCTTTGCGGTTGCGGTCGATTAATTCGGATTGCACTTTGCGCAGGCCCGCGACTTGCCGGGTGATATAAGCCGAGTAGGCAACGACCGCTCCCAGCGTGATAACTAAGCCGAGCAGCAAGCCAAGCGTCGGAGAGCGCTCCTGCGACAAAGGGCGAGGCACGCCACGAGGATACAACGGGAGTCCGCCCCGCGTCATATCATTACTGGCATTAATAATGAAGCGAATGGGAGCACAAAGGAGTCCAATTAAAGATTGAATCAAGCTTCTAAAGCGGAGCAAAAAGTACCCAAAGTCGAGAGACTCCGTGCCATATTGCCGGAAGTCTGGAAGTTGATGCGGCCGCGGCGCGGCCTGCTGGCTTTAGGTTTCGCGTTGATGGTGATCAATCGGGTTGCGGCACTGGTGCTGCCGTACTCAACAAAATTCCTCATCGATACCGTCATCGTTAAGCACCACATGGATAAATTGGAGCCCCTGGTGCTGGTGGTGTTGGGGGCGACTTTGGTCCAGGGCGTCACTTCTTTCTCGCTAACGCAATCGCTCTCGAAGGCAGCGCAACGGTTGATTACGGAGTTACGCCAGCAGGTGCAGGCGCACATCTCGCGCCTGCCCGTTGCCTTCTATGACGTGAACAAGACCGGGGCTTTAGTCTCGCGCATCATGACCGATGTGGAGGGCGTACGCAATCTGCTCGGCACAGGATTGGTCGATTTCGTCGGTGGCCTGATCACTTCCGGGATCGCCCTGGTTTTACTACTGCGCACCAGCCCGCAAATGACATTGATTGCCGTGGGATCGCTGTTATGTTTTGCGGTCACGCTCAATAAGGCGTTTGCGACGATTAGGCCGATTTTTCGCGAGCGCGGCAAAATAAATGCAGAGGTCACCGGCCGCCTTACAGAATCGTTGGGCGGCGTGCGCGTGATCAAGGGATACCACGCGGAAGCACGTGAAGAAAGTGTCTTCGCGACCGGAGTGCATCGACTGCTGGAGAATGTCATGCGTACGCTGACCGCGACTTCAGTGATGAGCCTTTCGGCGAGCGTACTGCTGGGATTGGTGGGAGCGGTCACCATGTATGTGGGCGCGCACCAGATTCAGTCGGGAACGCTGACCGTCGGCGGATTTGTTTCGTACACATTGTTGTTAGGTTTTCTAGTTGCGCCAATCATGCAAATTGTTTCGATTGGAACTCAGCTCACCGAAGCGATGGCAGGCTTGGAACGGACACAGGAAATTATGCGCGAGCGGCCGGAAGATCAGGACCCGAGGCGGTCCACGGCGCTTGGCGACATTGTGGGGACGATTGAGTTCGAGAACGTGAGTTTTACGTACGATGGAATTCACGAGGTTCTTCACAACATTTCTTTTACCGCCGACCCTGGAACGGTCACGGCATTGGTGGGATCGTCCGGGTCGGGAAAATCGACAACCATAGGACTCATCTCAGCTTTCTATACGGCGACCCAGGGTGTAATTCGGGTGGACGGAATCGATCTCTCGACCGTCCTTCTCGATTCTTACCGGACTCGGTTGGGAGTTGTTCTGCAGGAATCTTTTTTGTTCGACGGAACAATTCGTGAGAATGTCTCCTTCTCGCGTCCCGATGCGACGGAAGAGCAGGTTATGCGGGCGTGCCGAATCGCGCGAGTGGATGAGTTCGCCGAGGCGTTTGCGGACAAGTACGAAACCGTCGTCGGTGAGCGTGGAGTGAAATTGTCCGGAGGTCAGAAGCAAAGGATTTCGATTGCCCGCGCCATCCTGGCCGAACCGCGCATTCTGATTTTGGATGAGGCAACCTCGAGTCTGGACTCCGAATCCGAACAGATGATCCAGCAAGGTCTTTCCTATCTGATGCACGGCCGCACAACCTTTGTAATTGCGCACCGTTTATCGACCATCCGAAAGGCCGACCAAATCCTGGTCATGGAGCAGGGACGAATCGTTGAGCGCGGGACGCACGAGGAACTCTACGCTTTGCGCGGCCGTTACCACGATCTCTATACGAGGCAGCACGGGGTGGAAGAAAATCTTTTTCTGGCGCCGGGCGAGGGAGATTCCGTTGAACTAGAAGCGCCCGGAAACGGAAATTCTCCTAGCGCCCGAGGGGTGAAGCCGGCGGATGCGATTAGCGTGCTGAAGGGTGAGGTGCGCTAGGACATGGCGATCGGTGAACGAACACAGTCAGGCGCACCGGCGATTCGAGTGGAGCAGCTTTGCCGCCATTACCGCATGGGCGAAGCACTGATTCGCGCTGTAGATGGTGTGGATCTTACGATTCCCACGGGAGAATTTGTCGCCCTGCTAGGTGCCTCAGGGTCGGGAAAATCTTCGGTATTGAATCTGATTGCCGGCCTCGACCGGCCAACCTCTGGGAATGTTATCGTTCAAGAAAAAAATCTTGCGAAGCTCTCTCGCGAGGAACTGGCGCGCTATCGCCTGCATACCGTTGGGATGGTCTTTCAATCATTCAATCTGATCCCCAACATGACGCTGGCAGAAAATGTGGAACTGCCAATGCGCTTCGCGGAGGTTGAACGCGGGAAGCGCGACACGTTGGCTCGGGAAGCGCTGTCGCGCGTTGGACTACAGAACCGTGTGAATCATCGGCCCAGTGAACTGTCCGGCGGCGAACAGCAAAGAGCCGCTCTGGCGCGGGCGCTGATTAACCGTCCTCAGCTCTTGCTGGCGGATGAACCCACGGGCAATCTCGACAGCCGCACCGGAACCGAGATCATGGATATGATCCGTGAGTTTAATCAGCAGCTAGGAATGACGGTAGTGATGGTTACGCACGAGCGTGCTTTGGCTGAGCGCTATGCGCAGCGAATGATCTTCCTCGCCGATGGCAAGCTGGTAAGTGATGAAACGAACTCGGCTGTCGTCGCCGTGGCCTCGGAAGGAGAGCGCCAATGAAGTTGCCTGACCTGACCGAGCTTGCGGTGCGTAATCTGCGCGAATCGCTATTGCGGAATTCCCTGACCACGATTGGCATTTCGGTTGGCGTGGCGTCGTTGGTTGCAATGCTTTCTCTCGGGATTGGACTTCAGCAATTAGCCTCGCGTCGGCTGATGAAGTCTGGACTGTTCGATACAGTTGTGGTCACCTCCCGGCGCGATCTGCGAAATTTTGATCGGCAGGAGGAACGCAGCGGTCCAACTCCTGGAGAAAGCCAGGTTCTTGATGAGGCGAAGCGGCAACAGATTGAGCGGCTGCCGAATGTGCTGGAGGCCTATCCGGACATCCGATTCATCAATGAGTTGCGTTTTGAAGATAAGCCGCACCTGACGATGATTTCAGCGCTGCCGGAGTCGGCGAAATCGAATGATGCTTTCGATTCGATGCAGGGGCGCTTTTTCTCTTCTGATACGGCGCCAGAAGTCATTTTGCAGAAAACTTTCGCCGAGGAACTGCTTGGTAAAAGGCCGCAGCCGGGGGTTGACGAGACGAATGTTGCGCAACTCGCTGCACAGCTACTCGGCAAAGAGTTGACCATGCGGTATGCGCAGCGTGCAGCGGCGAGTGCGACACCAGAACCGAAGCCTTCGGCGTCTTCGAATCCGGACGCCGGTTCATCTGAGGACGAAGGTGTTCCGGGAGCGAGTTATTCCGTGGTCTCGCGCGAACTAGAACTGAAGATTGTCGGCGTGGCCGATCTTGATCCGGAGAGCATGCGCGGACCAACCCGCGCGCGTGTGTTTCTTCCCCTCAAACTGGCCGAAAGCCTGCACGTGATGCAGCCGACGGATCTGCGTGAACTTTCTCACGCTGCGGGCGACCAGCCGGTTTATTCCTCGGTGAGTGTGCGAGTTAAGAATCCCAGCCATGTGCAGCCGGTGGAAGACGCCATCAAAAAGATGGGCTTTAATACCTTCTCCATCCTTGACGCCAGCCGGAGCATACAACAGTTTTTCAAGGTGCTCGACGTATTTCTCGGAATCTTCGGCAGTCTAGCTTTGGCCGTCGCTTTTATTGGCATTGTGAATACGTTGGTGATGGCGATTCTTGAGCGTCGCCGCGAGATCGGAATCATGAAGGCGATTGGCGCGAGCGATAGTGATGTAAAAAAGCTTTTCTTTGCCGAAGCGGGGGCGATGGGAATTCTCGGCGGCATTGTGGGCGTCGCGCTAGGGTGGGCAATCGGACAGGTAATCAATCTCGGAACCAACGTTTACCTCAAGTCGCAGTCGTTTCCTCCCGAACATTTTTGGGCGGTGCCCTGGTGGCTGGTGGCGTTCGCGATTTTATTCTCTTTCCTGGTGAGTCTGGCGGCGGGGCTGTACCCGGCGGGACGCGCGGCCCGGCTCGATCCCGTGCAGGCCTTGCGTTACGAATAAAAGAATGACTTATCCCTCCCTGCGAGCCCTGACGATTTTTCTCTATGCCACGGTTTCCGTCCCGCTATTCGCGCCCCTTCCAGTTGCCGCGCAAAGCCGCATTGATTGCGGCGCCATGAACAGCAAAATCCTGAAGCATCCTGTGCGCTACTGCGTTTATGTGCCTGACAGCTACGATGCGGATGCTTCGAAAACTCCGCGGCAGGATTATCCCGTTCTCTACTATCTGCACGGCCTCGGCGGAAATGAGCAGCAGCTCTTTAATGATGGGGGCTGGACGCTGCTGGACGGGTTGCGGCGCAAGCACAAGATCAGCGATTTCCTTATCGTCGCTCCGGACGGAGGGAAAACTTTTTACATCAACTCGGCAGATGGAAAAACGCGATACAGCGATTTTTTCCTTCAGGAATTTATTCCCTATATCGAAGGGAAATATCATGTTTCAAAGGCGCGCAGCGGCCGAGCGATAACTGGTATTTCCATGGGTGGGTATGGGGCGCTGCGCTTTGCATTCAGCCACCCTGAATTATTTGCAGCGGTGAGTGCGCAGAGTCCCGCGCTGACCACGGAATCGCCTAAAGAAATCGACACCTCCATGCAATCGGACCCTTCACGAGCGAAATTGATGATTGATGTCTTCGGAGATCCGATTAACCTGGCACACTGGCGGGAGAACGATCCTCTTGTACTGGCACGGCAGAACGCCACCAACCTGCGTGGACTTGCCATTTATTTCAATTGCGGGCAGGAAGACAATTACGGCTTCGAAAAAGGCGCGGAAGTGCTGCAAGATGAGTTGAAGAAAGAGAAGGTCAAGCACGAGTACCGGTCATATCCCGGTGACCACAGCGCGGAGTATTTCACTTCGCATTTTGATGAAGTGATTGAGTTTCATTCCCGCGCATTCGGCCCCGCCAAGTAATCCTGATCTTTAGAAGTCCGATCCATCCCATACGAAATTTGAATTGGACTCGTCGCGGTGTAGGGCTTTATCGTCTGCGGTCAAGGAGAAGACTGCGATGAATGCCAGGTGGTTGCTAGTTGTTCTTTTCGCCACGTTGTTTGCCGGACTACCTGTGCAGTGTTTTGCGGATGATGGTCCGAAGGCGGACCCGGCCGGTACGGCAACGGGGGATAGAAATGCCGCCGTGGACGCCGCTGGGAACTCGTTCGTCGTGGCGGAACCAACAGATAAAACTGCGCCGGATTATGCGGCCCAGAAAAAGGCATATGACGACTATCAGTCCCAGGCGGCGAAAGAACCGCTCGCCGTCAAACTGGCGGATAGTGTAGGCCACGTTCGCGTTGCCACAAATTTCGCGTGGACGCTGAATACTGGGTATCTCGTTCTTTTCATGCAGGCGGGGTTTGCCCTGCTCACGTGCGGGCTGGTGCGGAAAAAAAATGCCGCGCATTTGATGATGCTGAATTTTGCGGCCTATGTCTTTGCCTTCCTAGCCTACTATGCGGTCGGATATGCATTTCAGTTCGGAGCCGTTGCCATCAACGCTGCGCCTGCGAACCTGGGCGGAATTCCCACGCTCAATAAATTCCTGGTCGGAAGCGGGCAATGGGGATTCATAGGCGGAAAAGGATTTTTCCTCTCCGGCCCCGCTTACGACGCCGGCAGCAACTGCTTTGCGCTGTTCGAAGTAGTTTTCATGGAGACCGCCGGGTACATAATTGTCGGCGCGGTTTGTGAGCGGATTACTTTCTGGGCATTTCTCCTCTGTGAGTTATTTATCGGTGCGCTGCTTTATCCCATTGCTGGATGCTGGACGTGGGGCGGCGGGTGGTTGTCGCAAGTGGGTTCAACTTTGAACCTTGGTCACGGATATGTGGACTTTGCCGGTTCGACCGTAGTCCACGCGGTCGGCGGTTTTTGCGCGATGGCGCTGGCTATGATTCTCGGTCCCAGATTAGGCAAGTACGGCCCCGGAGGGAAGGTGAATGTTTTTCCGGCTCACAACATCGTCTACGTAGTGACGGGTACGTTCATCCTCTTGTTTGGCTGGATGGGATTCAATCCTGGCTCGACGCTGGGCGCAACCGATCTGCGCATTTCGGTGGTCGCAGTCAACACAAATCTGGCTGCTGTGGCAGGATCGGCGGTTGCGATGCTGCTATGGTATTTCATGTTTGGCAAGGCTGATATCACCATGGCGTGCAATGGGATGCTGGCGGGATTGGTCGCTATCACCGCTCCCTGTGCCTTCGTCTCGCCTACTTCCGCGGTCGCGATTGGTATTTTAGCGGGATGCGTGGTGTGCTTCGGCGTCTTATTGAATGACCGCGTTCTAAAAATCGACGATCCCTGCGGAGCGATCTCAGTCCATGGCTATTGCGGCTGGCTGGGGGCTGTGTGCGTCGGCATTTTCGCTGACGGAACGTACGGCACCGGATGGAATGGTATTGGAGCCGCGACATATTTAGGTCACGCAGGCATGGGTGTTACCGGCTTGTTACACGGAGATACTCGGCAGTTTGTTTGTCAACTGATGGGCGCCAGCATCTATGCGTTCTGGGCATTCGGAGCCACGTATGCCGTTTTTTGGGTGGTTAATAAAGTGAAAAGCATGAGAGTCGTTCCGGAATGTGAAGAAGAAGGATTGGACGTGCCGGAGTTTGGCATGCTCGGGTATCCCGAAGACGCGGTCACTGCTTCGTATTGAAATTTGTACTTTGGCAACAAGCACAAATGGAGAGATGCAACCGACCGGATCTCCCTTGGTCATTGCTACCGCCATCTGAGCTACACTGTTCCTGCGCGTCCGCTGGTGTAAGCGTTCCCGCCTTTCTATCCGCATGAACATTCTTGACCTGATTGTTGGCAAGCCTATCAGGACGGACGACGAACGTGCCGAGCAAGTCGGCCCAGCGCAGGGCGTCCCCATTTTTGGATTAGATGGGCTTAGCTCAGCCGCATATGGACCAGAAGCCGCGCTGAGTCTTCTGATTCCACTGGGCCTTCTGGGTGTTCGCTATATTGTTCCGATCAGTGCGGCGATCATCACCTTGCTGGTGATCGTTTATTTCTCCTATCGCCAGACGATTGCGGCGTATCCCTCCGGCGGCGGATCCTACACGGTGGCGCGATTTAATCTGGGAGCGCCTGCGAGCCTGCTTGCAGCGGCCGCACTGCTGGCCGATTATATTCTGACTGCGGCGGTGGGGATTTCAGCGGGGGTCGGAGCGCTCATCTCCGCTGTTCCTCCTCTATTGCCGCACACTGTTTCACTGTGCATAGGAATTCTGATTGTCATCACGATTCTGAATCTGCGCGGCGTGCGCGAAGCTGGCATGGCGTTCGCTGTGCCTACCTACCTGTTCGTAGGCACTCTTCTGTTTACCATCCTAGTGGGTGGCATTCATGCATTGTTTAGCGGAGGACATCCTTCGCCGCTCGTTCCGCCGCCCCCACCGCCGCCGATGACCCAGACGGTCACTTACTGGCTACTCTTGAAGGTATTTGCCAGTGGCTGCACCGCTCTCACCGGCGTTGAAGCCGTAAGCAATGGCGTCAAGGCCTTCCGCGAACCAACCGTAAAGAACGCGCAGCGAACGCTTACCATCATCATCTTTCTTCTCGCAGTGTTGCTGGCGGGGATTTCACTTCTGGTAAAGACTTATGGGATCGCCGCTACCGATCCCGGCGCGCCAGGCTATCAGAGTGTCCTGTCGATGCTCACGGCCGCGGTGTTTGGTAAAGGATTTTTTTACTATCTGACGATCGGCTCCATCCTTGTGGTTCTCTCTCTTTCCGCCAACACTGCATTCGCGGATTTTCCCCGGCTTTGCCGGGCCGTTGCGCTCAACAACTATCTCCCTCGCGTGTTCGCTTATCGCGGTCGGCGATTGGTCTACACCTACGGAATCGTAGTTCTGGCGCTGTTATGCGGCGGTGTGCTGATCCTTTTTGGCGGCGTCACCGACCGGCTGATTCCTTTGTACGCAGTCGGCGCGTTTACCGCATTTACGCTTTCCCAAGCCGGCATGGTGATGCATTGGCGCAAAAAGCGCGGGCCGCACTGGTTGAGAAGTGCCTTCGTAAATGGCCTTGGTGGTTTCGTGACAGGCATCACCACCGCCGTCGTGCTGGTCGCGAAATTTGCGCAAGGCGCGTGGATTACTTTGCTTTTCATCCCGGCGACGATTTTTTGTTTTGCCGTCGTTCGCCGCCACTACCATGCCGTGAAGATGATGACTATTTGCAAAGTTCCTGTGGATACAGCCGGGCTGAAGAAGAATCCGATTGCAGTTATCGCAATCGATCGTTGGAGCACGGTCACGCGGCAGGGCATTGAGTTCGCGGCCCGGATTTCTCCAGAGATAATCGCCGTACACGTCGAACCCAACCCCCACTCCGAATTGCTTCGCAGCGAATGGGAACATTACGTGGACAAGCCTTTTCGGGAATGCGGCCAGCAGCCACCGGAGCTTCACTTCCTGCCTTCGCCTTACCGCTTCGTCATCGTCCCATTTGTCCAGTTTGTTCTCGAACTTTCGAAGAAAAATCCGGATCGCGAGATTGTCGTGGTGATTCCGGAGGTGGTCGAAGACAAATGGTACGAATATTTTCTCCACAATCAGCGGGGCAGGCTTTTGGAGTGGGCTCTCCTGGCCAGGGGCAACGAAAGAATTCATACCGTGAGTGCCCCCTGGTATATCGGAGAGACTTAGCCAGAAACCGTTGTTCTTTGTGTGCTTGAAAGAAATCGCAAACACACGACTATTCTTTTACCGTGAAGCAGAATTAATACTTGAGCGATTGCAAAATTATTGTTTCTTGTAAAAATAAATATTTCCTGCAAAATCCCCGCATAAATTCCATCCACAATCATTCTTAAGAAGTACGACCAAATAAAACCAAACGAGCACATACATAAGTGGAGGAACAACTATGCCTATGCAATCGCAAGAGCAGCCAGCCCTCAACGTAAAACTCGTCTACTTCACAAAACAAAGCTCACCTGATGAAGCGGTGCAGGTTGCGTTTGCCGTGACCGATGATCAAGGCAAAGAAGAGATCATCACCGGCGAGGTGCCCTACACCTACGATCTGTTCCATCTTTTCCAGGAAAACAACTGGCTGAATATCCGCCGCGGCGTTGCCTCCATTCGCGAGACGCGTCCGCAACGGCGGGCAATGTCAGCATAATCAACCGAGCAACGTGATTGCGCCGGAGCGCTCATATGGCGCTCCGGCGTCTACTACATCCCTGTGCCACTGGGTCAATTAGCATATTTCCAAAGGCCTCCCGGTCCACAAAAATTAACCTTCATTGACTCACTCTTTACCCCAGGCACCCGAGCGATCTGCTCTTATTAGAAAACGCGGTTAGCCAATTTATTCAAGGAGCAGAATTAATGAATACCGAAACGTCTCAAACTTGGGAAGAAGTTTACCGTGCGGCAGTTTTGGAACCGGATAAACACAAGCTGGCAGGCAAGCTGGATGCGGCAAGCATGCTATTGATCCAACGGTTGCTGGAAATCGGTGCGGCGCCCGAGCATGCCACCGAACGAGAGCGGCTTACCGACGCCTTGCTCACTCTGGATACGATTCGCCGAATCGAAATCAAAGTTCCAGCTTGATCGCCAGACCGGTGATTGGTTATCGAAGGTCTGCCGCACAGGACTAAACGGGCGGCGAAGTCCCATGTTTATGCTCCATTTGCGCCCTGGCTCTGGAACTTTACCTCGACCACTCTACGGTCCTCTTCGGAAACCTTGAACATGGAGCGCGGCTTCAGATTCATGAAGCTCGCAACAAACACTTCGGGAATTTGCCCGATACGCGTGTTGTAAGTGTTTACGTCGTCGTTAAAAAACTCCCGGCGGTCCGCGATGCGGTCTTCCAGTTCGCTGATGCGGATCTGTAACTTAAGAAAATTTCCGTTGGCCTTCAGTTGCGGATAATTCTCCGCGACGGCAAACAGTCCGCGCAGCGCGCCGGTCATCATTGCCTCGGCCTGCGCTTTTTGTCCAATGCTTGCCGCATTCATCGACGCGGCGCGCGCCTGGGTGACTGCCAGCAGCGTCTGCTGCTCGTGCTGCATGTATCCCTTCACCGTTTCCACCAGATTCGGAATCTCATCATGACGCTGCTTCAGCAGTACGTCGATATTGGCCCACGCGCGATCATTATCGTTGCGCAGTCGCACCAGTTCGTTGTAAAGAATCACCCCGTAAGCCAGCACGCCTGCCACAAACAGCAAGAGCGCCGCGGCTTGAATCACATTGCCGCCCATAGCCACCTCCACAAATCGTTGGACTAACTAGAGTCAATCAGTCCACCCAGCTTCCGCGCAAGTAACCGACGGGAAACCGTGGCCAGTCGTCAGTGATCAGGGGTCAGTGGTTCAAGACCAACCACTCAACACCTAATCACTGATTACTTCCTATGAGCCCAAACCCATCAGCGTCGCATCCAAGTTACAGATGGAGGTCAAGATGATATACGTGGTTCTTGGAGCAAGCGGTAATACCGGGCACATTGTAGCCAACACGCTTCTGGCCGAAGGTAAGAAAGTGCGAGTCTTCGGCAGAAATGCCACTCACCTGCAACCATTCGCGGCGCAAGGCGCGGAGGTGTCTACCGGGGACGTCAGCGACGCTTCAGCTGTCATGAAAGCTTTCCAGCGTGCTGATTCCGCTTATGTCATGATTCCGCCGAACCCTACCAGCAACGATTATCGCGGATATCAAAACCGGGCCAGTGACGCGATTACGACCGCGGTGAAGAAAAGCGGAATAAAAAATGTTGTCGCGCTAAGTAGTTTCGGGGCTGATAAATCTTCCGGTACCGGGCCCGTTGTAGGGCTTTACGAACTCGAGCAAAAGCTGAGCCAAATCAATAACCTTAACGTCCTGTTCCTGCGCCCCGGATATTTCAAGGAAAATACTCTTCCCCAAGCTGGCGTGATTCGCGCGACGGGGTCTGCGATCGGTCCGGTCCGTCCTGACTTGAAGCTGCCCATGATTGCGACGCGAGATATCGGAACCGTAGCTGCGGAAGAACTTCTGCAACTTTCTTTTCACGGCAAGCAAACTCGGGAGCTTCATGGCCAGCGCGATCTCGACTACACCGAAATCGCCGGCATTATTGGAAAAGCGATCGGCAAGCCCGATCTTAAATACATTCAGGCGCCCCACGATCAGCTTCGCAGCGCCATGGTTCAAATGGGAATGTCTGAGAACTTTGTAAGACTCGTTCTTGAGATGGCTGACGCGTTGAATTCCGGGCACATGCAATCGATCGAGCCGCGCGATGCCCGAAGCACGACCCCAACTTCTTTCGAGACCTTTGTCGCTGAATCGTTCGTTCCCGCTTATCAACATCAACAAGCCGCATAATCGTACGTGTGGGGCGGACACGCTTGTCCGCCTCTCATTTGCAGTATCTGTATCGTGTGCCGCCGGTTCCGGCACCCGCTTGCCGGCTTTTTCCCGCCTGCTTGCACATGCTTATTTTCTGTTCTATGCTAGCCGCAAGTTCGTATTCAAACGGAAGCATGCATCGTCTAATCGCCAGATTGCTGTTGCTCTTCGCGCTTGTGGGGAATCTTGTCCCCATAGCACTGGCGGCAAACCCTGCTCCCCTACATGCCTGCTGCCTTCGCAAGGGAGTCCACCATTGCCAGGATTCGGCGGGTTCAGTGAACGAACACCCCGTAATCCGGGATGCCAGTTGTTGCCGTGGCAATTCCGGTCGGGCGGTCACTACCGCGCAATGGGCTCACCCGCAGCCAAAGCTTTCGTCATTTTCTTTGCAGGTCCACACGTCGCTTCTGACCGTTTCACAAGCGGAATTCCTGGCTTCGATTTACGCAAGATTTCAATCATCGCGCGCCCCGCCTCGCTCCTAAGCTCTCCAGCCTGATTCAATTCCCTCCGGTTAACGCATATGGGCGTTTATCGCTGGAATTTTTCCGCAGTTCCCCAGAGATTGGAGACATTCTTATGAAGCGAGTTGTCTGCTTCACGGCCATCATTTTTTTTCTGTGCACCGCCGCATTTGCCACGATCTTCGGTTCCGCCCGTGGCATCGTTCATGATCCGCAGCATCGTCCTATACAAGGCGCGCACGTTACGTTGAAAGCTCAGAACTCGGACTGGACTCAATCCCAGGACTCGAACGACAAGGGGGAATTTGAATTCACTTCCGTGCCCATCGGAAGTTACACGGCCACGGTAACCTCTCCGGGTTTCCAGGCGACGCAACAGAACCTGATTGTTCTGTCGGACACTCATCCCGTACTGCATGTCAGGCTGAACGTTTCCGGCACAAAAGAAACCGTTGCCGTCTCCGGAACCCCGGTGGAAGCCACGACCGACAGCGTTACCCCGACCACCATGGTGAGCCGTGAAGACATCCGCCAAACCCCTGGAGCGGACCGAACCAATAGCCTGGCAATGATCACGGATTTCGTGCCCGCCGCCTATGTAACCCACGACATGCTGCACATGCGAGGAGGCCATCAGGTCGAATGGCTGATCGACGGCGTTCCCATCCCGAACACAAATATTGCCACCAATCTTGGTCCGCAGATTGATCCCAAGGATATCGACTATCTCGAAGTGATGAGAGGCAGCTACGACGCTGATTACGGCGACCGCACCTATGGCATCTTCAACATCGCGCCGCGCACCGGTTTTGAGCGCGACAATGAATGCGATCTCGTCACCACCTTTGGAAATTTTTATCAGACGAACGACCAGATTAGTTGCGGAGGACACACACAACGATTCGCGTATTACGCCAGCTTAAACGGAAATCGGAGCAATTACGGCCTGCAGACTCCGGTACCGCAAGTCATCCATGACGCCGAAAACGGCTACGGAGGCTTTGCTTCGTTCATATTCAATCCCGACCCGAAGAATCAGTTCCGGTGGGTAGGTTCCTTGCGGCAGGACTATTACCAGATCCCGATCGACCCCAATCCCAACTCAATTGGAAATCAGGTCTATCCCAGCTATGGCCTGCGCGACGCGGAGCATGAGCCCGATGGGTACGCCACCATGTCCTGGGTTCATACGTTCAATGCAAATATGCTGCTCACGGTCTCTCCCTTTTATCACTACAACGGAGCCGATTACAAAGGCGGCGCGAATGACTTTCCCGTCATCTCAACCGTCACCGAAAATGCCAATTACGGAGGGGCGCAGGCGGCCTTTAACGCAACTCTGTGGAACAACGACCTGCAGGCCGGAGTCTACGGATTCGGTCAGCACCAGTACAACTACTTCGATAACGTATTCACGAACGGCCAGCCAAACTTCCCCGCATCTTCCATCGGCGTAAATGGAGGCGTCGCCGCCCAATTCATCAACGACAAATTCCGCGTGACGCCGTGGCTGACCTTGATTGCCGGACTTCGGCAAACGGAATTTAGGTCCTCTATTGCGGAGAACGCGACCGACCCCCGATTTGGCATCGCTTTGAAAGTTCCCCGCCTGAATTGGGTCTTCCGCGGCTACTACGGCTATTTCTACCAATCCCCACCCCTGGTTACGGCCACCGGGGCGCTTCTTGATTTGGCGAACAGTCAGAATTTCACCTTCTCGCCACTGCGTGGAGAACGTGACATCGAATGGCAGTTTGGCGTCATGATTCCGTATCACGGCTGGACGCTCAACGCCGACAATTACCAAACCAAAGCTCGCAATTGGCTGGATCATAACAACATCGGAGAATCAAATCTCTTCTGGCCGATCACGTGGGATGCGGCTTTGATTCAAGGCTGGGAACTCACGTTACGATCCCCCAGCGTGTGGCATCGCGGAGAATTTCACCTTGCCTATGCAAATCAGATTGCGCAGGCAACTTCGCCGATCACAGGAGGCTTGATCTGCCCCGCGCCGGTAACTTCGGCGTGTGCTCTCGACATACCACCCGGCTATGCGCCTGTCGACCATGATCAGAGAAATACCTTGAACGTGGGTTTCAACGCGAAGCTGCCGCGCCACGCGTACGCCTCGACGAATGTTTATTACGGTTCAGGTTTCACCAACGGATTGCCCGGCGTGCAGTACCCCGGGAGCTATCTTCCCGAACACACCAGTTTTGATGCGGCTATTGGGAAAGACTTCGCCGAAAAGTACACTATTTCCCTAACCGCGCTGAATGCAGCTAATCGCCGCGTCCAGTTGGACAATAGCCTGACGTTCGGCGGGTTTCATTGGAACGATCCACGGCAGATTTATGTCGAGTTTCGTTATCGTTTCCATTACTGAGGCCAAAGACATCGGAAATCGAAGATAACGACGCCGGGATCATCATCCAATGAACAATTCGGAGATAATAGACAAAGAATGACCATGACATTGCATTCATCCTTGCCTCGCCTTGCACTTTGCTGTCTGTGTGCCGTTCTTCCATTCTCCGTTGCATGCAACCGCGGCAAATCAGGGGTGGACGGCGCGAGTTCTCAATCCTCCGCCAAGCGATACCAACTGAAAGGCAAAGTTGTTTCGATCGACAAAAACGCTGGCACGGCAAACATCGACAATGAACCGGTCGATGGTTTCATGGACGCCATGGTCATGCCCTACACGTTTAAACCACCCAGCCAAATCGATCAACTACAGCCCGGCGATTCGATCACCGCCGACGTCGTGGTCGAGGAGCCGGGAAAGTACTGGCTGGAGAACGTCAAGGTCACCGGACACTCGAAGCCTGCGGACGCCAAGCCTACTGCAAGCATTCATATTCCACAGCCGGGCGATCAGGTTCCGGATTTCAAGCTCGTGAACCAAAGCGGCAAGCAAATCTCATTGCAGGAGTACCGCGGAGAGACCCTGCTGCTGACGCTGATCTACACCCGCTGTCCGTTCCCGGATTTTTGTCCCCGCATCAGTCACGAGTTCGCTTCCATAGATAGCCAAGTTCGCGCCGACCCCGCGCGCTACGGCAAGGCTCATCTATTGAGCATCAGCTTCGATCCCGTTCATGACACGCCGAGAGTTCTACGAGCTTATGGGTTTTCTTCCGCCGCAACCAAAGATCCTGCGCTCTTCAAGCATTGGGAGTTCGCTTCGATTCCGCAATCCGAGTTGCCGGACTTCACCCAGTATTTCGCACTCACTTATCAGGAAGACGGCGGTCTGATTTCGCATTCCCTAAGCACGGCCGTCATTTCTCCCGACGGGAAAATCTTCAAGTGGTATCACGGCGCCGATTGGCAGGCCTCCGATCTATTGCAGGATGTCGCCGCCGCTCACTCGGCGAGTTGAGCAGCCTCTAAGGTTGCGTACCCGCTCCCATAATTTCCTTGGTTTCATTTTGCGCGACTGCCGGATAAGCCACTTGCTTTCGTCGGCGCAGATCGCCGGGCAACTGCGACTTCAAGAGCCATAAACCCAGTGCGGCAGCGGCGCCCCAGGTTACCGACACCAGAACCAATTGCAGGATGTCGGTTAAGCGGCTCGCATGTCCGAAAGCCGGCATCGGCACAATTCTCGCCACTTCCAGACTGATCCCTCCGGCGACCAATGCTGTGAGTGCGGATTTTCCCAGCTCATCCCATCGCAGCGTCCGCAGTGAAACCATTTTTCGATAATGAAGCAACCCGGCTATCGCCACCAAATTCGCCCCAATACCAATGTCCGACGCATACGCCAGGCCGACCACGCCACAGCGATGGAAGAGTAAAGAATAGATTGGCAGAGAAGCTCCCGTGATCACGGTGACTGCAATCATCGGCGTAAGCGTATCGCCGGCCGCGTAGAAAGCGCGCGCGTAAAGTCCCTGCGCCGACCACAGCGCCAGTGACAGCGAGAACCAGAAAAAATACACGGCCGTGGTTTGGGTATCGGAAACGGTGAATCGCCCGCGGCGATAGACCAGGTCAATCAGCGGAAAAGCGCCAGCCATCATCCATCCCGTGGCCAGAAACGATGCGGCTGCGACCCGATAGACGGAATCGTTCACGGTAGTTGCGAATTCTTTCAAGCGCTTCTCGTTGAATAGTCGAGCGAAGAACGGCAACGAGGCTTGCCCCGTGGCTTGCCCGAGCACGGCGATGGGAACGGCGAATAAACGTTTCGCATAATTAAGACGAGCAATATCGCCAACTCCGCCGGCCGCGTAATGGCGCAAAATCCAATCGTCAGCCGTCACAAGAGATACGCCGAGCATCAGTGGGACCGACAACCTGATCCACTCGCGAAACGCCGGATTTGTTACATCGAACGAAGGCTTGTATCCGGTGCCGATGCGCACCGCGCCGATAACGCTCGCCAGGAACGGTCCGGCAATGCTTCCCGCTAGTGCGCCATAAGCCAAAGCGCCAATGCCAAAATGGCGGCCAGCGACCACGCCTCCGAGAATAATGAACAGGTTATAAAGCAGCGGACCAAATGCGGGAAAAAGAAAAAGACGATGCGAGAGCAAGACGGCGGAGACAACTCCTCCCACGTAAAAGAAAATCTGCGCCGGCAGCAGAATGCGCGTGAGGTGCACCGTCAACTCCAACTGCTCCGGAGAGAAACCCTGAAACATCCAGCGCACGAACGGCGGCGTAAAGATTTCTGCCAGCACGGTTCCAACAATCATCACCGTACTCATCACGGTGATGACGACGGAAAAAGTTTTTTTCGCGTCGGCGTCGCGCTTTTCCGCGAGAAACCGCGTATAGATCGAGATGAACGTGATCGAGGCCGCGCCGCCAGCCACGATATAGTTCAGCCAGTCCGGTAGCGTAAACGCCGCGACGTAGGCGTCGGTCTGTCCTCCGGCGCCGAAAGCATATGCGATATATGCCTCGCGTACATAGCCGATCACGCGCGATAGCATCACCGTTCCCATCAGCAGCAGCGTGGCCGAGAAAGCCGTGTGCTGGTGCGAGGGACGAAGAAAGCGAAGGGCTTTATTCATGGGAGAAGATGCTTGCGCGACGCCGAAGTCTCATGCCGACGGATCGTAGAATCGTAAGATAATTAAGATCAGCAGATTTCTAACAAAGCCTACCAGAGGCTTGCGTCACTTGCGGGGCTTATCGCACGATCACGGGCACGGCGGTTCCTCTATTGATACTCCGCCGCTCGAAACAGCAGCACCGGAGATCCATCCTCTCGCTTGCCCCTACTTATCATTCGCAATATCGTAGGCAGCAGAAAGTGTGATGTCAGCGTGAAGCGGCGTTTCAGCCGATGATCGCCCGACTTCCACGGAATACTGGCCGGCGTCTGCGTGCCAGTCTTTCGCCTGCGTATCGTAATAAGTAAAGGCTCGCGGACCAAGCGCCACGGAAACGTGCTTGGTCTCACCCGCAGTCAGGTCGACGCGAGAGAAGCCTTTCAGCTCTTTTGGAGGCCGTGGCACCTTGGGATCGGTCTCAGATACATACACCTGTGCCACATCCGCACCCGCCCGCGATCCGGTGTTAGTCACATCGAACGTTATTTCGTAATTCGCGCCGGTTGATATTCCACTCACTGGCTTGACTGCGATATTGCTGTACTGGAAAGTGGTATAGGACAAACCGTAGCCAAAAGGAAAAAGCGGCTGAACGTGATTGTGTTCGTAGCCCCGATAGCCCACGAAGACACCTTCCTTGTAAACCACGCGCTTTGTGTCCGCTTCCGGATAATAGCTGTCGTGCACTGGATTGTCCTCCCAGCGCCGCTCGAATGTCGCAGGCAGATGGCCGGAAGGATTGACTTCGCCGAATAAAATTTCCGCCAGCGCCGTGCCCCCGCGTTCGCCCGGATACCAAAGCTCCAGGTCTGCCGGAACCTGATCGAGCCATCCGCCGGGATCGACATTTCCCCCTGAGGTAACGGTCACGATTGTATTTTTGTTCACCGCAGCCAACTCCCGGATCAACTCTTCCTGCCCGAAGGGAAGACTAAAGGTTCGGTCCGCACCCTCCGATTCACTATCCGCATCGAATCCGGCCGCAACCACGACGACCTCGGCTTTGGCCGCCGCAGCTTTCGCGGCCGCAGAGACAATCTTGTGCTGGTCGAAAATGCCGACTAACATTCGTCCGCCGATTGGAGAAGTTTGATACGCCTCGGCAACAATTTTATGCGCCCCTGCGGAAAGAGTCAGAGTTGCGTGGTTCTGTAGAGCGGTCGCCAATTTCCATTCATCGAAAACCGGTTTGCCATCCACCAGGAGACGATAGCCATTGCCCTCGCCCAAATATTCCGCCGCGATCTCGTAGGAAGAAGTTTCGGGCGCAATGTAGAACCCGGTCCAGCGCCGGGACGATGGCTTCGCCGAAGTAAACAACGCGATCACTTCGTCCAGATCGGAGAAGTCCTGCCAGCTCACTCCTGCATAATTAAGGTGGCTCACGATCTGTGTAGAGGATGGTTTACCCGACAAATCGGCATTCTCAAAGGTTTCCAGCCTGAGTCCGGGCTTGCCATTCTGCGCGGCTGTAATGAATTCTGTAGAGCCGGCGAGATCATGCATGTTGGGCAACCCCCGCTCGTAATAAACCTTGCCGGAGGAGCCCATGTAGGTTGCAATACCCTCTAAAATACTGACCGCGGAAAACGGAACAGCTTTGCCGCTGCCGCCAGCCACAGGTTGTGCCGGCCACGCATCCGGGCCCACAACCAGAATGCTCTTGATTTTTTGCTTATCCAGCGGGAGCAGAGAGCCTTCGTTCTTGAGCAGCACGATCCCCTCACGTGCCCCCTGGAGTGCGACCAGATGATTCGCTTCGTCGTACTTTGAAATCGCAGGATCTTTCTGATCGCGATCGAGCCAGCCGAAGCGCACCGCCGTCGTCAGAATGCGGCGAACTTTCTCGTCGATGGTCGATTCCTTCACCCGGCCATCGCGAATTGCCGGGAGCAGGTTCTCCTTATTCATGTACTTGCCGTTCGGCATTTCCAGGTCAAGCCCGCCATTGGCCGCACCCACTGCGTCATAGGTCGCAACCCAATCCGACATCATGATGCCCTGAAAGCCCCACTGCTTCCGCGCTACGTCGATATTGAAATATCCGTTTTGCGTCGAGTGAACGCCATTCACCAGATTATAGGAATCCATGACCGCCCCAACATGGCCATCCTTGACCGCAGCCTCGAATGCCGGCAGGTAAATCTCGCGCGCGGTGCGCTCCTCGACGATGGAATCGCTGTCATGCCGCAGGAACTCCGAATTGTTGGCGAGAAAATGCTTCACCGTCGGGCTCACACCCTGCTTTTGCATTCCGGTGATGTAGCCCGTGGCGGTCACCCCGGCGAGAAAAGGATCTTCCCCAAAATATTCGAAATTGCGGCCATTCATGGGTGCGCGGTAGATATTTACGCCGGGTCCCAGCATAAAGTGGATACCGCGGGCGCGGGCATCTCTGCCAATGCCTGCACCAACTCGTTCCGCCAACTCAGGATCCCACGCAGCGGCAAGCCCAATGCCGGCAGCGTAAACGGTCGAAGGAAACTTTTGGTTGCTGCGCACACCCAGCGGTCCATCGGACATTTCCAGTGCCGGAAGGTTGAGGCCGGGCATGGCGCGAACGGCGAACCCGGTGCCGCCGATGTAATCGATTTTCTGATCAAGGGTCATCTTCTTCAGCAAGGCATCCACCCGCCGGTCGATGTCAGGATTGGTTGGAACTGGAGCCTGAGCGAGTACGATGCCTGAACCAAGAGGGGTGAGAGTGAGGAGGAGACCAGAGAAAAACCGCAGAAGCTTCAACATAGAAGACCTTTGCTCTTGCAATGTGCATCCTCAAAAACGAGGAGGGCGACGGAGAGGTCATTCGCGCAGGCCGCGTCGCGGCACAAGTGTACACGAGATCGCACTCACTCTGGCGAGATCTTAAACACGACTTTGCCGTAGTTCTTACCCTCCTGCAGGAGTTCGTAACCCTCCACCGCGCGATCGAGAGGCAGCACCTGACCAATAACAGGCGCCAGCTTGCGCTCCGCAATCCAAGCCGAGAGCCGCTCCCAGGCTGGCTGCATGATTCCACTCTTCTGCGAAAGATAAGTAAGCCACAGCCCTTGCACACTCGCAGATCTGGCGTACATAGCGCGAACATCGAGTTGCGGCTGTTTACCCGTTGCCGTCCCGTACTGAATCACACGTCCGAAATCGCCCAGGCAGCGTAGGCTCTTCGCCGTATGCTCCCCGCCGAGCATCTCGAAAACAGCGCCGACCCCTTCGCCGCGGGTAAGATCCTTGATAGCCGCTTCATAATCCTGCTGCTTGTAGTTGATCCCATGCTGCAGGCCGAGTTCCCGCACCCGCGCCAGTTTCTCGTCGGAAGATGATGTGCCATACATTTCCACGCCAAGAAGCTTTCCTATTTGAACCGCAGCCGTGCCCACCCCACCGGCAACGGCATGGATCAGAACGCGATGGGTGCGGCCTTTCTCCATAGCTTCGGTCATGCCCGCCTGCCAATAACCCAGGTATGCAGTAAAGAAGTTTACCGGGAAAGCCGCAGCCTGCTCGTCCGTCCAGTGCTCCGGAACCGGCCAAAGCAGATTCGGATATGCCGCAACTTTCTGCGCGAAGGCTCCCCACTGGAGATATCCCATAACGCGGCGCCCCGTATCCTCCTCGGTGCCTGCGAACTCCCGTCCCGCAATCAACGGAGGCAGCGGAGTTCCCGGATATCCTCCACGCGTGGTCATCAAGTCTGCAAAGTTCAGGCCGCCCGCTGCGACCCGAACAAGCTTTTGCTCCGGTTTCAAGGTGGGCTCGGCGGCTTCTTCTATGGCAAGGGCATCGAGCCCCGAAGGACGGGTAATCACCAAGGCTTTCATGGCAAAAGTCTAGCAGCCCGAACCTTACGGTACCGCCGTCAGGTTTCTGCGCCCGGCCTTGCTCTCGGGTATATACTCTTGGCGTTGACTTACTGAAGTCTTCCTGGTCGCGCCTCCACGGGCCGGGACGGGGCGCACATTCATCCCCTTATTTACAGGCGCTCCGCATAAACGAAAGGCTGATTCCACAGCGAGGCGATGAGGAATGGGCACCGGTGCATCGCTCGCCAGCTTTGTAGGCGAAGCTGTATCCGGAGGAGGTCATACTGTGGATTTAATTCTCGTACGTCTTCTTTTTATTGCTGTAGTTTCCGTGGCTTGTTACTTCATTGAGCCCTTTCATTTATCCCAGCCCCAGGATGCAGGAGTAGGCGCTCTGGTTGGCGCTGGGATAGTCCTGTTCGAATGGAAGCTGCGCAGCGTAAGCCTGAAGCGCCTCATTGGTGCGGGTATCGGGAGCATCCTCGGCATCTGCGGCGCTTACCTGTTTGCCCTGGTCATTCGCGCCAGCCTACCTGCGGGCAATACCCAGAGCTTTCTCCAGATTCTTGTGATGCTGCTGATGGCCTACGTTGGCTTGATCGTCGGCGCGAGCAAAGGAGATCTGTTGAACCTGGCTGCTTTGGGCGGAATTTTCGGCGGCGAGAAGCAGGGCAAGAAAAGCTACAAGATTCTCGACACCAGCGTCATCATCGACGGCCGGATTGCCGACATTGCCGAGACCGGATTCCTCGATGGCATCATTGTTACGCCGCAGTTTGTGCTGCGCGAGCTTCAACTGGTGGCCGATTCCGCCGACTCGCTGAAGCGCAACCGCGGTCGCCGCGGGCTGGATGTTCTCCAGCGCCTCCAGAAAATGGCCACGCTCCAGATTCAGATCGTTGAGGATGATTTCCCGGCCGTGCGTGAGGTCGACCTGAAACTGATCGAGTTGGCGAAAGTCTACGAAGGCAAAATCATCACGAACGACTTCAACCTGAATAAAGTTGCGCAGTTGCAGGGAGTCGAGGTGCTGAACATCAACGAGCTGGCAAATTCGCTCAAGCCGATTGTTCTGCCGGGCGAAATCATGAAAGTCTTCATCCTGAAGGAAGGCAAGGAATACAACCAGGGCGTGGCTTATCTCGACGATGGGACCATGGTGGTGGTCGACAATGCCCGCAAGATGATTGGCAAGACAATCGACGTGTCGGTCACCTCGGTCTTGCAAACAACTGCTGGGAAAATGATCTTCGGTAAATGGGATGAGCGTGCCTTTTCCCGGACCGCTCCGGTTACTCAGCCGGTCATGCCGACAATTCCCAGCGCATCAGGCCCGGTGACGGTTCCGAGTTCGCTGATCGAAAC
>Ga0209221_1000145_pt1 | contig 39894 bp, 26 predicted proteins | sample BlaSpr_A8_Ref_O2_FD_187989 | JGI IMG/M metagenome (GOLD analysis project Ga0209221, IMG submission 187989) | Forest soil microbial communities from Thunder Bay, Ontario, Canada - Black Spruce, Ontario site 2_A8_Ref_O2 (SPAdes) (version 2) | ecosystem: Environmental > Terrestrial > Soil > Boreal...
CTTCCTTGCGACTCGGGGTTCGACTGAAAAGCGACAATGTTGACATCGTGATCGGCCAGCGCTCGGCAGACGTCTCCAAGAGCCCCGGGCTGATTTTGCGTTTGAATCGTGAATTCCGTAGCAAAAGACATATGGCAAACCTCCATTAAATTTGGTGTGTTCCGTGCGCATTGCTTGCCCTTCTGTTGTTACCGCGAGCTCCCGCGAACGAACGTCGCATTGCAATTTCCTTTCCGCTTGCGCCGGCGACTTGAATTTGTGATTTCTAGGCGCAGGAAATGCCACCGTCGCCGACATCTTGGAAATAACTGAAATTCAGATAGCTACCGGAAAAATGTGCGCGTAACGTGCTGGAAGAAAAGCAGCTCTGCCTACAGAATCAATTCCCGCGTTATACGGCGAAACATTTACTTACGGCTCGAACAAATTACACGCGATGGAAACACCAGAGGTAATTTGCGTTTCGTCGAACGCCGCGCCGATTTATCAGGCGCGGAGGTTTATTGCGCCGTGTGAATTTATCCGCCGAACTGGCCATTGAACTGCATTCTCGCAATTTGCCAGGGAGCACGCACAGGTATTTGAAGGTTGTATAAAAGTTAAAGTTATTGACCGACCGCATGAAAACAAAAGGGGATGTGATGGAACAGGTGAAAACAAAATCAGTGGAACCACAGCAGCGATATGCCCTTCCGGAGGTTTCGTGGGATGAACTCAACGAAGCTGGTGCATCCGTCGAACGAGGTAGCGGAGATCTCTACCGCATCCCCAAGGAAGCGTTAATTCCAGGCGGGTCACCGATAATCCACAAAGAGAGCTCCGGGGCGTCGCGTCTGGTGCAAGTGAGCAGAAACCCGTTCGTAACTACCCTCGCAGCCCGCTTGTCTTGTGCGCAACACCACATTGAACCAAACTTCTAGAATAGGTGCGTGTTCCCGGCTTTCTTGTAGATCGCACGACCGTCCCAGCTCGACAATTTACGTGCTACTGCCGCGGCAGAAAATGGCGCGAACCGTACCGCATTTTCAGGAGTTCGCGACTGGCATATCTGTCATGGGTCCCAATACTTTTGTGTTGACGACGCTGGCCACCAGCCTCTAGTGCGATGGAGAGCTATCCTTTCAATTCCGGTGATTTGGCGAAAACGAGGAATGCCCATGGATTCAACGAAAACTTTACTTCGCCGCGCGAGTCGATGACCGAAGGTGTCTCGCACCGTTTGTCACCCCATCGCTCGTCGGCGGAATCGAGCGTCCTGTGCCAGCGGCCGGTGGGAATCGGTAGCAGGAGTTCAGTTGGCACCTGACCGAAGTGACACACAATGAGAACCTGGCTGGCGCCCTTCCACCTTCTGACGAGCACCACTTTCTCGCCGGCGAACGATGTGACTTCCATGGCATTTTTGTCCAGGTCTGCCAGCGGCGGCAGCGTGCGCCGGATGCGAAGCAGTTCCTGATAGAAACGCCAAAGGATGCGGTGATGACCAGCGGTTTGTAAATCCCAGTTCAGCTTCGAAGCTAGGAATGTTGCTTCACTCTGAGGGTCGGGAACATCTCCAGCCCAGCCGAACCTTGCAAATTCGCCCTTCCGCCCTTGGCGTACTGCTTCAACCAGCGATGGATCTCCGTGACTGACAAAGTATTCAAAAGGCGCGCGTTCGCTGTACTCTTCACCCATAAATAATAGGGGAAGGTATGGTGACAGCAGAACAGTCCCTGCTGCCAGCTTCAACTGCGCAAAGGACAGCGATTGGGACAGCCGGTCACCAAGACGGCGATTCCCAATCTGATCATGGTTCTGTGAGTAGACGACGAAGCGTTTCGCCGGGATTTGCTTCGACGAATTTCCATAACGCTTTTGGCGAAACTTGGAGTACTGCCCCGCGTACAAGAATCCCTCTCGATAGCTGCCGGCGAGGTCTCCAATTCCGCAAAAGTCCTGGTAATAACCGTCCTGCTCCCCAGTTAAGAGAACGTGCAGAGAATGGTGAAAATCGTCATTCCACACGGCGTCGAATCCCCATCCGCCTACCCGAGGCGCGCTGACCACCCGAGAATCGTTGCGATTACTCTCCGGGATCAGATGGACTTCGCGGCCGAGCGACTTGGCTCTGGTATGAACGGCTGCGCCAAGCTCTTCGAGGAACGTCCGCGCGGAGTTGTCCACAATCGCGTGGATGGCGTCGAGGCGAAGTGAATCGATGTGGAAGTCCGTGACCCACTCCAGCGCGTTCTCAATGAAATATTGGCGGACCTCGTCGCTCTCTGCGTCATCGAAATTGACGGCCTGTCCCCACGGCGTTTTGTAGAGGTCGGTGAAATAAGGGGCGAAATCAGCCAGGTAATTCCCTTCTGGACCAAAATGGTTGTAAACCACATCGAGCACGACCGCGATTTCGAGTTCATGGCAGGCGTTGACCAACGCTTTCAGCCCCAGCGGACCTCCGTAAGAGGCTTGGACCGCGAAGGGGTAAACTCCGTCGTAACCCCAGTTGCGCTCCCCAGGAAATTGAGCGACCGGCATTAGTTCGATTGCCGTAACGCCGAGATCTCTGAGCGTGGCGAGGCGAGGAATGATGGCGTCAAAGGTTCCTTGCGACGTGAAGGTGCCCACATGGAGCTCGTATAGAACGTACTTTTCAAGCGGCAGCCCAGTCCATCGGGAATCATTCCAGCGAAACCGAGTGTCTGCGACTTGCGACGGCCCGTGGACGCCCCTTGGTTGAAATCGGGACGCCGGATCCGGTCGTTCCTTTTCGTTGTTCAGGCGATAGCGGTAAAGCGCCCCGGAGGAAACGCCTTCGACTACAGTGTGAAAATACCCGCAGCCGACAGCCTGCATGGGAATCGCGCGCTCTTGGGGTTCGCCGAGGCAGACGTCAACGCGGTTCGCCCGCGGAGCCCAGACGAGAAAACCGCATGCGTTCTCACCGAGAAGCACGGCGCCAAGTTTTTCTTTACGCGGAGAACTCACGGTTTCTGCATCCCTCTTGTGGCGCAACGGCTGGTAACGTTTTCAGTATACACAGAGGTTCACGCGATTCCGCGCACGAGAAACTCTCTCCGGCGGAGTTTAATATTTTCTGATCGACAGCACGACAATTCGTAGCGACCTGACCTATAATGACTTACCAGCCCGGATGGGGTTCGCATGTGTTTCGCTCGGCCCTCCGTTAGTGCAGTCGATCAGTATTGTTCATCGAACGTTAGGCGACGTGTCTGCGCTCACGCGCGCCCGTACCAGCCGCCAAAGCGAAACTCGCTGCTGGAAGTAGCTCAACTTCAGAATTCCCCTCGCCTGTATCACGACCGGAACCAATACATTCGAGCGAAGTGGAATGCACCGAATGCCGCATTCCGCGTGCGTGCCACGCGGACATGCCTCGCCGTGCTTACCGACGCGAGGGAGAAATTTGGAATGAGGGTCGCTTAGAGACCCTATGGCGCATCCTCGGATTCCCCTCTCCTGCTACCGGCTCCAATTCAACGGGGACTTTACCTTTCGCCGCGCGTCGGCCGCCCTGGACTATCTCTCCCGGCTCGGAATCACGGATATTTATGCGTCGCCCCTGTTGCAGAGCCGGTCCGGCAGCAAGCACGGATACGACGTCACGGATCCGTTGCGGATAGACAGCGAGTTGGGAAACGAAGAGCAGTTTGCTGCCTTCCAGTCGATGTTGCAAAAAAAAGGGATGGGCCTGCTACTGGATATTGTGCCGAATCACATGGCGGCAAGCCCGGAAAATCCATGGTGGATGGACGTCCTGGAGAATGGTCCCGCGTCTGCTTACGCGGCCTATTTCGATATTGATTGGCATCCGCCGTCTCTGACGCTCGATAACAAAATCCTGCTGCCGGTGCTGGGCAGCTTCTACGGCCACGCTCTTAACAACCGCGAGTTCCAACTCGTCTTTCGGCGCGGAACTTTCCTGGTCCAATATCACGACACGACTTTTCCCCTGACTCCGAAGACCTACCGGCGGATTCTGAAGCACCGAGAACACGTACTTGAAAAGAGGCTCGGTGCGGATTCGGCCGCGTTTCAGGAGTATCTGGGAATCGTCGCTGCTTTGGCCGCGCTGCCGGAGCGGGGATCTTTGACAATTGACGCAGCCGGGGAGCGGCGCCTACAGGTTGCCGGGATCAAAGAGCGGCTGCGCCAACTGCACGAAACGAACCGGGAGGTTCAGCGATTTGTAAGGGACAATCTGAAAATTTTCAATGGCAGGCGAAATCATCCCGGCAGTTTTCGCAACCTGGATCGCTTGCTGTCAGAGCAGGCTTATGTACTGGTGTACTGGCAAAACGTCAACGAAGGAATCAACTACCGGCGGTTTTTTAATATCACGGATCTGGTGGGCATGCGCGTCGAGGATCCGATGGTGTTTGAAGCTATTCATGCGGTGATCCTGCAATTGATTGAGAGAAGAGTCGTAACTGGGCTGCGCATCGATCACATTGACGGCCTCCGCGACCCGCTAGGCTATTTGCGACGCCTGCAAGAACGCGCCGGCGGCTCCCAGGAGCAAGGAAACAGCTTTTACGTGATCGTGGAAAAAATACTTTCCGGAGCTGAAAAGCTTCCGAAGGAATGGCCCGTCGAAGGAACGACGGGCTACGAATATCTGAACGCCGTCAACCGATTGTTTGTGCATCCACAAGGAGCGCGGAAGATCGAGGAGATTTATTATCGATTTCTGGGACGCGAACTCAATTACGAAGACATGTTGTATCAGAAGAAAAAATTGGTCATGTCCACTTTGCTGTCGGCCGAGATGAGATACCTGGGCCGTCACCTCAGCGTCTTGGCTGAAGGAGACCGCTACGCGCGAGACCTTTCGCGCATGGAGCTGGCGCAAGCGCTGATCGAAACGACCGCATGTCTCGCTGTTTATCGCACCTATATTCGCAGCATGGAAGTGCCTGCCGAAGCAAAACGCGATATTGGCAGCGCCGTGGATGCCGCGCGAAGCCGCAACCCGCGCCTTGGGGCGACTTGCCTGGATTTTGTGCGCGATGTGCTGCTTCTGAAGGATGCAGGGCACCTGTTCGCAGAGCAGCGGGAAGCGCGCCTGGCATTCGTGATGCGCTGGCAGCAGTTCACGGGTCCGATTATCGCCAAGGGCCTGGAAGATACCGTTCTTTATGTTTACTGCCCGCTTCTTTCGCTCAACGAGGTAGGCGGAAACCCAAACCCAACTGCCGCCGTCACCTCCGCCTTCAATCAAATCGTGACTGAACGCGAACGCCGCTGGCGATATAGCGTGAATTGCACTTCCACTCACGACACCAAGCGTGGCGAGGACGTGCGCGCCCGAATCAACGTTCTCTCGGAAATTCCTCGCGAATGGCAGAAACACCTGAATCGGTGGGCGCGGTGGAACAAGAAAGGGAAACGAGTCGTCGAGTCTCAGGAAATTCCTGACCGCAATGAAGAAAACTTCTTGTACCAAACCCTGCTTGGCGCGTGGCCCTTGGAACAACAGGCGATGCCGCATTTCCGTGCGCGCCTGGATGCCTACGTCATCAAGGCAGTTCGCGAAGCGATGGTGTACACGCGCTGGACCCGCCCCAACACCGCTCATGAGCGAGCGGTAGTCGGTTTTGTCAAGAACCTCGTTGCGCCCGCTCGCAGCAATCTGTTTCTGAATGATTTCCTGAAATTTCAGCGAAAGGTCGCGTTGTACGGGATGCTAAATGGTTTGGCGCAAGTGCTGGTGAAGATGACCAGCCCGGGCGTGCCGGATTTCTATCAAGGATGCGACCTGTGGGATCTCCGGCTGGTGGATCCCGATAACCGTGGACCCGTCGATTTCACACATCGCGCTGCCTTGCTAGACGAAATCGAAAAGCGGAGCAAGCAGGATCCGTTGCGCCTCGCCCGCGAACTCGTTCAAAATTGGCAAGACGGGCGCATCAAACTCTATCTGATTTGGAGGATACTGAATCTTCGGCGCAAGTACCCTCGAGTCTTCCTCGACGGCCAATTCCTGCCGATGAAAACGACCGGCGAGCGGGAGGCTAACCTGATTGCCTATGCGCGGCGTAGAGGCAATACTTGGATGATGACCATCGTCCCCAAATGGCTGGCACGTTCGAAGGCGCCGCCCGCTCTAACTCGCTTGCAGAGGTTTTGGCGCGGTTCACACGTCGCGCTTCCAGAGAATGCGCCGCAAACCTGGCTGAACGTGCTAACGGGCGAGACCGTGGAGACAACCCGGCAGCGAGGAGCGCCGACTTTATCTTTGCCGGATGTCTTCAAGGATCTCCCAGTTGCCGTCCTGAGCGGGGTGGGCCGCTCATCGCGAACTGCTCGGGCCCAGACATGACACCTTGAAATCAGTGGTTGCATCAATCACGTTAGCGAGAGAGTCGATCGGTTGGGCTGTATGCCGGACAAGTTGGATCTTTGGGGCGGTCTCAGTCCTGCCCTGCGATCAGGAGCTCAGGACGAATGGCGGAACAAAAAGTGGAGGGACGAAAGCGGGTCGTAATCGAGCGAGTTTCGCCGGAAATCGATTGCGGGCGATTCCCGATCAAGCGCGTCGCCGGCGATACGGTCGTTGTCGAAGCTGATGTGTTCGCCGACGGTCACGACCAAATCGGCTGTCAGGTCCTGTACTGGCAGGATGAGAAGAAGGTCAAGACGACTCCGATGAAGCCGCTTGAGAACGATCGCTGGCGCGCGGAGTTTTCCGTCGAGGAGCTTGGCGGATATTACTACACGGTGGAAGGCTGGATCGATCGTTTCGAAACCTGGCGCGTGGATCTGGTGAAACGAGTTGCTGCTGCACAGGACGTTCATGTTGAGTTGCTCTTGGGAACTGACTTGATTGCGGAAGCAGCTGCACAGGCAATGGGCGAGGACGCGGAGGTCCTCCGCCGGTGGGCAATCAGGTTGCGGGAAGCGAAGGATAAGCCGGAAGGCGCAGCGATTGCTCTGGACGAAGGACTGCACGAACTAATTCGACGCTATCCAGTGCGGAATTTCGCCAGCCGCTTCGAGAAACAGTTGGCGGTGACGGTTGAGCGCGAAAAAGCGCGTTTTTCGACCTGGTACGAGGTATTTCCGCGATCTTGCGCTCCCGAGGCCGGGCGCCATGGAACATTCCGCGATTGCGAGTTATGGCTTCCGTACATCGCGTCCATGGGCTTCGATGTAGTTTATCTACCGCCCATTCATCCAATCGGGCGCGAGTTTCGCAAAGGGAAGAACAATACTGCAAACCCACAGGCGACGGATCCTGGCAGTCCTTGGGCCATCGGAGCCGCCGAGGGCGGCCATAAGTCCATTCTCCCAAATCTCGGCACGCTCGCGGATTTCAAGCACTTCCTGGCTGCGGCCGAAAAGCAAGGACTTGAAGTCGCGATCGATATTGCCTTTCAGTGCGCGCCGGATCACCCCTACGTGCGCGAGCATCCGGAATGGTTCCGCAAGCGTCCGGACGGCACCATACAATACGCGGAGAACCCGCCGAAGAAGTATCAGGATATCTATCCGCTGGATTTTGAGAGCGCGGAGTGGCGCGCATTGTGGGAGGAATTAAAGAGCGTTTTCGATTACTGGATCGATCAAGGTGTGCGGATTTTTCGCGTTGACAATCCTCATACCAAGCCATTCTCCTTCTGGGAGTGGGCGATCGGTGAGATCAAGAAACGTCATCCCGAAGTGCTCTTTCTCGCGGAGGCGTTTACCAAGCCTGCAGTAATGTACCGGCTTTCGAAGCTGGGATTTTCCCTGTCGTATACTTATTTCACGTGGCGCAACACGAAAGAGGAAATCAGCGAGTACTTCAGCGAGCTTGTAGAGACCGAAGTGCGGGAGTACTTCCGCCCGAGCCTGTGGCCAAACACACCGGACATCCTTGCGGGATTTCTTCAGGAAGGCAAACGGCCCGCGTTCATGGTGCGGCTGATACTGGCGGCAACGCTGGGGGCGAGCTATGGAATCTACGGGCCGGCATTCGAGCTATGCGAAAACACGCCGTTTCAGCCCGGCAGCGAAGAGTACTTGAACTCCGAGAAATATGAACTCAAGCACCGCGATCTGCTTTCCGCGGGAAGCTTGAGGGATTTTATTGCCCGGATCAACCAGATCCGCAAAGAGAATCCGGCGCTGCAAGCGAATCGCAACTTGCGCTTTCATGAGACGGACAATCCGGAACTGATCTGTTACAGCAAAACGACCGACGATCTTTCAGACGTAATCGTGGTGATCGTGAATCTTGATTGCGTGCGTGTGCAAACGGGATGGGTTGATCTCGATCTCAAGTCCCTTGGGCTGGACGCCAATCAGACTTTCCGGGTTCATGATCTGCTCGGTCAAGGTGAGTATTGGTGGCATGGTTCCCGGAATTACGTAGCGCTGACGCCGGAAAGCCTTCCCGCGCATATTTTACGTGTGTTGCGTTAGGTTTCGGCGGAGCGGCATTTCGAATAGGGACTCAAGGCCCGGCAATTGCGGCGACGGAGCCGGGAACTTGCAATAAGCACTTAGGGAGCGCGCATGGTGGAATCGGCCCTCAGCGAATTCGACCTGTACTTGTTTGGCGAAGGCACGCATTACCGCGCCTACGAAAAGCTCGGCGCTCACCTCATGGAGAGGGACGGGCGTCGCGGCGTGCATTTTGCCGTCTGGGCTCCGAATGCGAAGCTGGTTTCTGTGATTGGAGACTTCAACGATTGGAATCCTGAAGCAAACAGCATGCGCCCGAGCGCGGCGGGCGTTTGGGAGGCGTTCGTACCCGATATCGGTCAAGGGGCCCGGTACAAATACCACATCGAATCGCGCTATAGCGATTATAAGGTGGACAAAGCGGATCCGTATGGGTTCGCCGCTGAGATTCGCCCGCAGACAGCTTCCCGTGTGTGGAATCTAGACGAGTATTCCTGGCATGACGATTCGTGGATGGCGAGCCGAGCAAAAAAGAATGGCCTCGGTTCTCCGATTTCCATTTACGAGGTGCACCTGGGCTCCTGGAGGCGCGTGCCGGAGGAAGGCAACCGCTGGTTGAGCTATCGTGAGTTGGCACCGCTTTTGGCTACTTACGTCCACGACGCCGGTTTCACTCATATCGAACTGCTTCCGATCATGGAGCATCCCTTCGACGGTTCGTGGGGATACCAGACGACCGGGTACTTCGCTCCCACCAGCAGGTTTGGAACGCCCGCCGATTTCATGTACCTCGTAGATTATCTGCATCAGCGCGGAATCGGCGTAATTCTGGATTGGGTTCCGGCGCATTTTCCCAAGGATGAAGCCGGGCTCGCTTACTTCGACGGATCTCATCTTTATGAGCACGCTGATCCGCGGCAAGGAGAGCAACCGGACTGGCACACCTTCGTGTTCAATTACGGCCGCAACGAGGTCCAGAACTTTCTGAGCGCCAACGCTCTATTCTGGCTGGACAAGTATCACATTGATGGTCTGCGCGTCGATGCCGTGGCCGCGATGTTGTATCTCGACTATGGGCGGCGCGAAGGCGAGTGGATCCCGAACCGCTACGGCGGAAAGGAAAACATCGACGCCATTCATTTTCTAAGGGCGCTCAACGAACATGTCTATGCGGCCTTTCCAGATGTGACGATGATTGCTGAAGAATCGACTTCCTGGCCGCAGGTGTCCCGGTCGACGTACGTCGGGGGGCTGGGCTTCGGGCTCAAGTGGAATATGGGCTGGATGCACGACACGCTGAATTACATGTCACTGGATCCGGTGTTTCGCAACTTCCATCAGAACGAGATCACGTTCAGCCTGGTCTATGCGTTCGCTGAAAATTTTGTATTGCCCTTCTCGCACGATGAAGTGGTTTACGGCAAGGGTTCCATGTTGCGCAAAATGCCGGGCGACGAATGGCAGAAGTTTGCGAATTTGCGGCTGCTCTACGGTTATATGTTTGGCCATCCCGGGAAGAAGCTATTGTTTATGGGTAACGAGTTCGGGCAGTGGTCGGAGTGGAATCACGACTCAAGCCTCGAGTGGCATCTGCTCCAGGAACCGTTTCACGCTGGACTGAAGCGGTGGGTTCGCGATCTCAACACTTTGTATCGCGGCCAGCCTTTGCTGCACGAGATGGATTCTAATTCCGCAGGTTTCGAGTGGGTGGACTGCACAGATTTTCAAAGGAGCATCGTTAGCTTCCTACGACGCGGGCGAGATCCGAATGACCAGCTGCTTTTCGTGTGCAATTTCACTCCGGTCGTCCGCGAGAATTATCGCGTGGGCGTTCCGTTGGAGTGCTACTGGAAGGAAACCCTAAACAGCGACGCGCCGTTGTACGGCGGCTCCGGCCAGGGGAACTTCGGCGGCTTGGCGGCAGTTCCGCTTCCGATTCATGGCCGGCCTTTCTCATTGAATATGACACTCCCTCCGCTGGGAATTGTTGTTTTCCAGCCGGAATCTCATAACCCGGCGTGAGCCGCGAGGAAATGCGATATGGCAAAAAAACCGGGTAGTGCGGCGGATCCGCTCTGGTACAAAGACGCAATTATTTATGAGCTGCACGTCCGCGCTTTTAAAGACAGCAACGGCGATGGCATCGGTGATTTTCCGGGCCTGATTCAGAAAATGGATTATCTGCAAAGTCTGGGCGTCACGTGCCTGTGGCTGTTGCCCTTCTTCCCATCTCCACTGAAGGACGACGGCTACGACATCGCGGACTATATGGGCGTCCATCCGATGTACGGCACGATCGAGGATTTCCAAGCCGTCCTTGCGGCAGCGCACGAGCGTGATTTGCAAGTAATGATCGAGTTGGTAGTGAATCACACATCGGATCAACATCCGTGGTTTCAAGCCGCGCGTCAGGCTCCGCCGGGCTCCCCCGAACGCGACTTTTATGTGTGGAGTGATACAGAAGAAAAATACAAGGACGCTCGAATCATTTTTTCGGACACCGAGAGGTCGAATTGGACCTGGGATCCGATAGCCAAACAATATTTCTGGCACCGCTTTTTCTCACACCAGCCGGATCTGAACTATGACAACCCCAGAGTTGTCGCGGAAGTTCTGAAGGTGATGTGTTACTGGCTGGACATGGGGGTTGACGCCCTGCGCGTGGATGCTATTCCGTATCTGGTGGAGCGCGACGGCACGAGTTGCGAGAATCTGCCGGAAACTCACGAAGTTATCAAGACGCTGCGGCGCGAGATCGACGCCGATTATTCAAGCCGCGTGCTCCTGGCCGAAGCCAACCAGTGGCCCACCGACGTGCTCCCTTACTTCGGCAAGGGTGACGAGTGCCACATGGCGTTCCATTTTCCGCTTATGCCGCGCATCTACATGGCATTGCGACAGGAAGACCGGCTGCCGATCACTGACATCATCCAGCAAACCCCGGATATCCCAGAGACTTGTCAATGGGGACTTTTCCTGCGAAACCATGACGAGTTGACGCTCGAGATGGTCACCAAGGACGAGCGCGACTACATGTACATCGCCTATAGCGCCGATCCCCGCATGCGCATCAACCTCGGCATCCGCCGGCGCCTGGCTCCATTGGTTGACAATAATCGCAGGCGGATCGAGCTGCTCAATAGTCTGCTGCTTTCCTTTCCCGGCACGCCCATCGTTTACTACGGCGACGAAATCGGGATGGGAGACAATATTTACCTTGGCGATCGCAATGGCGTTCGCACTCCGATGCAGTGGAATGCGGACCGCAACGCCGGGTTTTCCACGGCGACGCCGGCCCGTTTGTACAGCCCGGTGATCATGGATCCGGTATTGGGATATGAAGCGGTCAACGTCGAAGCTCAGCAGGGTGATTCATCTTCGCTCCTAAGCTGGATGCGCAACATGATCGCTCTGCGGAAACTATTCAGCGTGTTCGGGCGGGGCAACATCGAGTTCCTGAACCCGACGAACCGCAAAGTGCTGGCCTATCTCAGGACCTATGGCGAGGAACAGGTTCTTTGTGTCGCCAATCTTTCTCGTTTCGCGCAGCCGGTCGATTTGGACTTGTCAAAGCTTGAGGGTATGGTTCCGATCGAGATGCTAGGGTATGTGGAGTTTCCCTCCATCGAGCGCCAGCCTTACCGGCTGACTTTGGCTCCCTATAGTTTCCTGTGGCTGGAACTTCAGCGGAAGACCGACCCCCCCGAAACTTCCATGGATCTGGCCGAACAGGCGCCGCTAGACGTGACGGCCGGATGGGCAAGCATATTTCAAGGCATGGGCCGCAAACGTCTGGAGACTGTGAACCTGCCTGAATATCTTCCGCAGCAACGCTGGTTCGCAGGAAAGGCCCGCGCAATCAAGGCGACGCGAATCATCAATTGGGCGGCAATAAAGGAGCCGCATTCTGCCTTGGCGCTGGTGGAGGTCCAGTTCGAAGCTGGGGAGCCTGAGGTGTACCAGGTGCCGCTGGCAATCACCCTGGGAGCAGCCGCAAACGAATTGCGGCGCGTGGCGCCGAGCGCAGTCGTCGCCTCGGTATTATCGGCGAAGATGGACGGCTTGCTACACGACGGAGTGCAGGACGATAACGTGTGCCTGGAATTGCTCTCACTGATTGAAAACGGGAGCGAGCTACGCGCGAGCGACGAGCGCATGATTCGCGGTGCGCGGGGCAAAGTCTTTCAGGAGATCCTTGGTTCAGCCGAGACGCCGCTAGCGGTGCGGCGCAGCACGGCAGAACAAAGCAATACTTCGATTATTTACGGTGACCGCTTCATCTTGAAGCTGTTCCGCCGCTTAGAGCCAGGCCTGAATCCGGATGCCGAGATCGGGCGACATCTCACCGAGAAAACAAGCTTCGATCGCATTCCTCCCTTCGCCGGTTCCATGGAAATCGAGCCGGCCGCGGACGATGCCGAGCCTACGATCCTGACAATGCTGCAAGGCCTGGTCGCCAATGAAGGCGACGGCTGGAAATGGACCATCGAAGAGCTTGACCGCTACTTCGAGACCTCGGCACCGCTTCCATTTCCAGAGAACGCGAGCGGTCAGCTGGGGGATCCGCTGGAGCTCTCCGAACATTCGGACTCACAGGCGGCCCGAGACCATCTGGGCATCTATCTTGATGCCGCCGCGACACTGGGTCGGCGAACCGCCGAGCTCCACTTGGCGCTGGCTGCGCCGTCGGACGATCCGGCATTCGCGCCGGAACCGTTGACGTCGGAGAATTTCCAGACCGTGCTGTCCGACTTCCACCAGGATGCATCGCGCGTCCTAGACATGCTGAAAGAGCGTGTGCCGTTCTTGCCGGACGAAGTGATCGAAATTGCAGCTACCGTGCTCAGCCGGCGCCGCCGTATTCTGGACTACTTCGGGGCGCTAAAATCAGCCAACTTTAGAACCCAGCGAATTCGAATCCATGGAGATTACCATTTAGGCCAGGTGCTGCGGGTCAAGACGGATTTCGTGATCCTGGATTTTGAAGGCGAACCGGCCCGGCCGCTCGAGTATCGCCGCTCGAAACAATGCCCTCTTAAGGATGTGGCCGGCATGCTGCGATCCTTCAGTTATGCTGCTTATGCGAGCCTGAACAATTATTCGGCACGGCATTCCGAGGATCTGTCGCGCCTGGAGCCATGGGCCCAGCTCTGGGAGCGGTCGGCAGCCGCAGCCTTTCTGCGCGCCTATCGCGAAACGGCCCAAGGCGCGGAGTTTCTGCCGGCTGATACTTCTGATTTTCATAAACTCCTGGATGCGTTTCTCTTGGACAAGGCGCTCTATGAAGTACGCTACGAACTGAACGCCCGTCCCGCATGGGTCCGCATTCCGCTGATGGGAATTATGGCGCTTCCACTATGAATCATTTTTGCTGAGAGGCCGCCGCAAATCGCTCGAGCGGCCTGAGAATGGATCAAGGACAGACTCCCGATCGTCGCTGGTGAAAATCGCTTCAAGAGGACTGAACAGTGGCAGTCGAATCCACCCCCGAGCAAGCGCAGGAAAAAATCGAACAAGTTGATAGCGCCGACCTGGTGGTAGGCGTTATTGCGGAATTCGATGATGCGGGTCTGGCGGCCGTATGCGCCGCCCTGGGAACGCTTCCTGGATCTCCGCGCGTCGTGGTGCTGCGGGATGAGCGGTCCGCGAGTCCCGGTCAAAGCAATTCCGAGCCGGCCGCAGCGAGCGGTTCTGCGTGTCATCTGATTCGCTGGCCGCTGTCGGGGTCGGGCGCTCCGGATACGCCAGTTGTCGGCGTGGCCGCCGCGTATCAAGCGGTTTTTGCAGCCAGTGAAAAGTTCGGCGCGCGGGCTTGCTGCGTTATCGTTTCCAAGCTCGAGGCTGCTACGCCAGAATGGGTGCGCGAGCTGGCGCAACCTCTGGTGGAAAGGGATCTCGATCTGGTGGTGCCGTATTACGCTCGCCGCAAATTCGAGGGGTTGCTAAACAGCAGCATCATCGCTCCGCTCTTGCGCTGTCTGTATGGAAAACGAATCCATAATCCGATGGGGCCGGACTTAGGGATTTCGCGGCGCCTGTTTCAGAAGATGCTCGCAACAGAGCGCGGTGGCGGGGCCGGAGGGAATCGCGCGCTTTCGCTCGCGTCCGTTGCACCCGCGGCCCTATGCGAGAACCTACAGGTTTGTGAGGTCCACCTCGCAGCGCGCGTCTATCCCCCAACGGATTGGACGAACATCAGTTCCTTGCTGGCCCAGATCCTGAGCCCCATTTTTTCGGACATGGAACGAAACGCAGCATGCTGGCAAAGAATGCGTCCTTCCGTTCATGTGCCAACGATCGGTGAGCCTGTGTCGGTATCCCAAGACACCGGGACTGTGGATATCAGCCGGATGATGGAATCGTTCCAGCTGGCGGTTCGCGATCTTCAGGAGATTTGGGGGTTAGTGTTGCCGCCCTCCACGCTGTTCGAACTCAGGAAACTCGCGCGCCTGCCGTCCGAACAATTTCGCATGCCCGACGATTTGTGGGTTCGCATTGTGTATGACTTTGCACTGGCGCATCGCCTACGAACGATCAATCGCGACCACCTGCTCAAGTCGATGACGCCGTTATATCTGGCTTGGGTCTCCTCTTACGCACACGATTTGGAAACTGCCGGAAGTACAGCATGGGAAGAGAGGCTCGAACGCTTATCCGTCGCCTACGAAGCGGGCAAAACTTACCTAGTGTCCCGATGGCGCTGGCCGGACCGGTTCAACCCTTAGTTCTGTGGGAGCTGTAACGGAGGTATTTATGTGGAGTCAAGTGAAGCAACAACTAGCCGAGTCCACCGCGCGATTCCTGACCAGATTCGCAGACCTGCTGCCGGGACTGGCGGCGCTGATCGTGGCGTTGCTGATCTCGATCGTAGTGGGTTGTATTCTTGCGGCTATCGTGCGGCCGTTGCTCTCGAGCATGCGGTTTGACGAGCGCCTGGCTCGCTGGGGCTTTCCATCTGTGGCGGAGTGGTCGCCAATGAAGAGCCCAACATTGCTGGTATCGAGAGCGATCGCCGCTTTGGTTATGCTCACTGGGTTTCTCATCGGCATTGCAGCCGTCGATGCTGAGTGGACCTCTCAACTCGCGCGAAGCATCGTCGCCTATGTTCCCAACCTGCTTGGCGCTGCGCTGGTGTTGCTGGTCGGCAGTGTTATCGCTCGCTTTCTTGCACGAAGCGTGCTGATCGGCGCCGTTAATCTGAACTTGCACTACGCACGTCTGCTGAGCCTGGGTGTGAAATGGATGGTGGTGGTGCTAACCGTGGCGATGGCCCTGGAGCACCTGAGAATTGCGCCTGGTATTGTCAAGCTTGCTTTCGGCATTCTGTTTGGAGGGATTGTGATTACCCTGGCGCTCGCGGTTGGCCTGGGCTCGAAGGACTTGGTCACCAAGTCGCTCGAGCGAGACGCCCAAAAAGCTTCCGGCGATAATCTGGAAGAACCGTTCCGTCACATATAGATAGGGGATCAAGCCGCGAAATTGAGCCAGTTCATTACCGTGGATTTCCCCAAGTTTTCGGAAACCGCACGCGAACTCGATAGCGCAGCCTTCTTCGGCGAACTTGAGTCGAACGAATATCCGAAGATGTCGGCGTTAAGAACGACGCTATCGCTTGTTCATCTCGTCGCGAGTAAAGTGCCGCCCCGTCTGCACATGTTTCAGTCGCTTCATGAGGGCGTCGAATTCCTGGATGGCTCCGCTCTGTGCCGTGAATTGTTGCAGCCACTCGCGGAATAGGGCGTTGAGCGTCTTGCCTTGGGATTTGGCGAGCAGTTTCGCTCGCTCGATCAGTCGCTCATCGGCACTTAGGGTAATGTTTTTCATGCTTGAATGGTGCACACGATTATCGTGTGATTTGCAAGCCACGTACTTCTGGAGAATCTGGCCGCGCGTGCGTCTCCCCTTCGCCGGTGCGAGGATCGGAGGAGAGCGCGAATGGCGCTTTTACTTGCGGCACAGTTGACAGTCAAGCGTCGGCTTTCAGCGTGGCGGGAATTTGAATAGGGACCAGAAAGTTGCTGGCGAGAAGATAGGCAAACAAGTGTCCAAGAGGCGGCGCGTGCCGCACCTGGTCGGCAGAAACCATTCCATCGGTCTCACTCCATTCCCAACCGCTAGCCGAGACACCCTTCAACCTTTCGTGCAGCTCCGTGGAACTCATGGGATACGCATAGATGCGCACGTTCTGCGCGAGAAGACGTGCAAGCGCCTCCAGAAGTCTTCCTTCCAGATTGCCGTAAATGCCCTCAAATGCTTGAATCATCAGGGAAATACCGACAACAAAGCGCACAGGCGCCTGCGTGTAGCGGCTGACGAGAGTTTTCATATTGTAGAGCTCGCTTTGGCGAAAGAGCAGCACATCGCCGCCGGCGGCGAGAAGCGCGTTGATACGACGAAGCAAGTCGGGGACCTCCGGCATCGGTTCGTCCCGCGTGATCGGAGCGGCCGTCAGGCAAAAAAAGCCGGCGGGCGTCACCTTGGATTCGCCCAGCTCCTTCTGAAGCTCCTGAATAGCGGCGGCCAACAATCGCATGTGAACTTGCGAGTGAGCAGGATCCCCGTGGCCGAAGTATCCTGGGGCAAGCACTACGGCTTTCTTGTAGAGAGGCTCGGTGGGAGGAACTGTGGTGCCTTGAGATCGAAAGAACACGGCCTCGGCGAATCCTTTACCTACCAAGTTGGCTAGCAGGCTGCGACGATCCCAGCCTTCGAATGCCGGCCCGCGAAGATCGATGTAGTCGATCTCAATTCGCTCCATGACGACGTCTTCAGCCAAGCCCGCCAGAAATGATTCCTCGGTTTGCAATTCATAGAACGCGGTGTAAATGAGATTGACGCCCAAAATACCGATGGCTTCCTGCTGGAGGACGTTCGAAGGATCGCGCATGTTGATGTGCAGCAAGACGTCGTTTGCTGGGCCACCGGGCTGCAATTGAAACCGGAGGCCGACCCAGCCGTGCGCGTCGTTCGTCCCGGCGAAATTACGTGCGGAGACGGTATCAACGAAGGAGAAGAAGCGCGTATGCGGCCCACGCGTATTGTTCAACTGCGAGAGAAGCTGGGCCCATTCCTTGTCCAGCATGGCTTCGAGCCGCTGCCTGGACACGTAACGCGATCCGGAGCCGTAAAGATCGTCGCTGACTTCCTTGTCGTAAGCGGAAACAGTTTTGGCGACCGTGGCGGAGGCTCCGCCAACCACAAAGAACCAGTGCGAGACTTCCTGTCCGGCGCCGATTTCGGCGAAAGAGCCGAAGACCGAGGCATCGAGGTTCAGGCTTAGCGCTTTGTGGTGAGTGTCGAGCTTTTCAGTGGGAGGCATCGTCAGGCTCCGCTCGAGCGCGAGCTTGCTTCTGAAAGGCGCGTTACATCCGTGATTCGCTAGCGTTGCTCGGCGCGAGGGCGATTCTAACCGAGATTTTGTTTTTGATTTCGAAAATGGCAAAGGTGCTATGCCTGCCGCCAACGCTTATCTTTACGCGTCGGCTACTTTGAGAACGAGCTTTCCCGTATTCTCGCCGTTGAAAAGCTTCAGCAACGCGTCGGGGAATGTTTCGAGGCCCTCTACGATGTGCTCTCGCGATTTGAGTTCGCCGGCCGCCATCCACGCCGCCATCTCCCGTCCGGCTTCAGGATAACGATCAGCATAGTCAAATACGACCATGCCTTTCATGCTGGCGCGATTAACGAGAAGCGAGAGATAGTTCGAGGGGCCTTTGATTGGCGTGGTGTTGCAGTATTGCGAAATTGCGCCGCAAATGACCACTCGTGCGCCGCGTGCGAGGTTCGCAAGCGCGGCGTCAAGAATGTCGCCTCCCACGTTGTCGAAATAAACGTCAATGCCGTTCGGACAATGCTTGTGGAGAGACTTGCGGACATCCTCGGACTTGTAATCAATGGCGGCGTCGAAACCGAGTTCTTTCACAATGTAGCTGCATTTCTCTGCCCCGCCGGCAATGCCTACCACGTTGCAGCCTTTTATTTTGGCGATCTGACCGACGACCGTTCCTACCGCTCCGGCGGCGCCTGAGACGACGACGGTCTGGCCGGGCTTTGGCTGGCCGATATCCAGCAGGCCGAAGTAGGCCGTCATCCCGGGCATTCCAAGCGTTCCGAGAAAAACAGGCAACGGAATCGCGCCCGCATTTATCTTCGTAATGCCTTGGCCGTTGGAAATTGCGAATTCCTGAACGCCGAAAGCGCCATAAACATGATCGCCGACGGCAAACTTGGGATTTTTCGAGGCCGTTACGCGTCCCAGCCCGCCAGCCCTCATCACCGCTCCGATTTCTACTGGAGCGATGTAGGATTTCCCTTCGTTCATCCAGCCGCGCATAGCTGGATCGAGCGAGATATACAGAATCTTTATGAGCAGCTCACCTTCACCGGGTTCGCGAACCGGCTCTTCCTTGTATGTCCAATCGGTTCGCTTGGGCATACCGACGGGCCGCGCAGCTAGTTCGAATTTGTGATTCAATTCGCTCATAGGTGATCCCTCTGGTCGTGATTTTCGGGGCAGCTTCGCAAGGTAACGGACTGCTGATAGTCGCTTACAGATGACGGTGACTAACGCGACGGGCATTGTATATAATCGGCGGCACTGTGCCAAGTGAGGGGATTCTTGGAGCTGGGAGGTCCGAATGGCCGGAACATCTGCAAATGCACTGAACATACCGCGTCCGCCTGTGTTTGCCACCGCGGGCGAAGAGCGCTTGCATCGGAAACGCATGTTGGCTGCCGCATTCCGTCTTTTTTCGCGTTTCGGATTCGATGAAGGAGTGGCGGGACACATCACCGCACGCGACCCGGAGCAGCCCGACCACTTCTGGGTGAACCCATTCGGGATGCACTTCAGCCAAATTCGCGCGTCCGACTTGATTCTGGTGAATCATCGCGGCGAAGTGGTGGAAGGAAATTATCCAGTGAATGCAGCGGCGTTTGCCATCCACTCACAGGTGCACGCCGCACGGCCTGACGTGATTGCGGCGGCGCATGCGCATTCGATGTACGGGAAATCGTGGGCGTCGCTGGGGCGGCTGCTGGACCCGATCACGCAGGATGCCTGCGCGTTTTACGAAGACCATGGATTGTTTGCGGAGTTCACTGGCGTGGTCTATGAAACGTCGGAGGGTGAGCGGATTGCGCAGGCTCTGGGACAATACAAGGCAGCGATTCTGCGCAATCACGGGTTGATCACCGTGGGCCATTGCGTGGAGGAAGCTGCGTGGTGGTTCATCACCATGGACCGCAGTTGCCACGCGCAGTTGCTCGCAGAGGCGGCTGGCGTGCCGGTAAAGATCGATCATGCCACCGCGGTTACGACGAGGGCGCAAGTGGGAAGCCACCAGGCAGGATGGTTTCAGTTTCAGCCACTGCTCGCGCGCATCATCCAGGACGAAACTAATCTGCTGGAATAGTTTCCCTGCTGCTGGAAGGATAACAAACTCACTCGCCACCGGCGCCAGTCAAAGCTAGAATAGCGCGCCCGGGACGCGAACAGCACAGACATGTCAACGCAATCACAAGAGCAATTCGACATCGTCATCGTGGGCGCCGGCATATCTGGTATCGATGCTGCATACCATTTGCAGACCGCCCTCCCCAAAAAAACTTACGCGATTCTGGAGGGCCGCGACGCGATCGGCGGAACTTGGGATCTGTTCCGCTATCCAGGCGTCCGCTCCGATTCTGAAATGCATACGCTGGGATTTCCTTTTCGGCCGTGGCAGGCGGACGAGGCGATCGCGGGTGGACCGGCCATTTGGAATTACATCCGCGAGACCGCGGAACACTATGGAATTGACCGGCGCATCCGACTGGGACACCGGATGATCCGAGCTTCCTGGTCTTCATCCGACGCGCGCTGGACGGTAGAGGCGCAAACGAAAGATGGGCGGATCGTGCGACTGTTCTGCAAATTTCTTTATATGTGCAGCGGTTATTATAGTTACGAAAAAGGTTACCGGCCGGAGTTTCCCGGCGCGGATCGGTTTGAGGGACAGTTCTTGCATCCACAGGAGTGGCCAGAGGGGCTGGATTATACGGGCAAGCGAATCGTAGTCATTGGAAGCGGGGCTACGGCGGTGACGCTGGTTCCGGCGCTGGCCAAGAGTGCCGCGCATGTGACGATGCTGCAGCGCTCTCCCAGTTATGTGGTTACCCGTCCGAGCAAGGACGCAATGGCCAACTGGATGAATCGGCGTTTGCCAAAAGGGCTTGCGGCGAAACTCACGAAATGGAAGAACGTGCTGTACAGCATCACCATGTTTCACCTTGCGCGCACTAAACCAGAGTTGATGAAGGGCTTGATACTCAAGGGGATCAAGCAGCAGCTTCGTCCCGATATCGACGTCGAGCGGCACTTTACGCCGCGGTATAACCCATGGGATCAGCGGATATGCCTGGTGCCCGACGGCGATTTGTTCGCAGCGATCCGTTCCGGCCGAGTCGAGATCGTCACCGACACGATCGCGGAGGTTGTGGAGTCGGGCGTCCGTCTGGGTTCCGGCACGACATTGCCGGCGGATATCATCGTTTCGGCGACAGGTCTTGTGGTGCAGCTGATGGGCGGGGCTGAAATCCTCGTTGATGGCGTGACCGCCAAATTTTCCGAGAAGCTGGTTTACAAAGGCGCGATGTTCAGCGGCATCCCGAATTTCGCGCTCGCGTTTGGCTATACGAATAATTCGTGGACGCTGCGATGTGATATTACGGCACGCTTGGTGTGCCGGTTACTTAAGTACATGGATCGCAAGGGATGGTCGGTATGTGTGCCGAATCTACCGGATGAATCGGTTAAACCCGAGCCGTTGCTCGATTTTAGTTCAGGGTACGTGCGGCGTGCCGACGGAGTGTTGCCCAGACAGGGACAGAGAGCGCCGTGGAGAGTCCCCCAGAATTATGTGAAAGACCTGGCCGCATTTACGTTTGGATCGGTAAGCGACGGGACCATGATTTTTTTTCGGACGCCGGAGGCTGACAATGGCAGCCGCGTAAGTGACGTTCACTCCAGGGCGACCATCTGATTTGAGATTATGACCAGCGCAACGAATCTCGAGAACCGCACGGCGGTCATTACCGGCGCTGCGAGCGGCATCGGCCGTGCCATAGCCGTATCTCTCGCCCGACGTGGCTGCAACCTTGCGCTCGCTGATGTGAATGACGTGGGACTATCAGAAACGGCGCGCATGGCGCAGCCAACTCAAACGGATCCGGCAAACCACTCCGCTCCACGGAGTGCGCTGCGCGTCAGCCAACATCATCTTGACGTTGCGGGCCGAGGTGAGGTGGCGGCGTTTCCACAGGCGGTGATCGCCGCGCATCCCAGGGTGGACATCCTTGTAAACAACGCCGGCGTGGCCGTTGGCGGCACGTTCGAAGCAGTCAGCGAGGAAGATTTCGAGTGGCTGTTCGAAATCAACTTTTGGGGCGTGGTGCGGATGACTCGAGCGTTTATGCCTCTGTTGCGAAAAAGCGATGACGCACGCGTGGTGAACCTTTCGAGTATCTACGGACTGATCTCGCCGCCGGGTGAAACGTCTTACTCGGCAAGCAAGTTCGCCGTGCGCGGATTTTCGAATTCATTACGGCACGAACTTGCAGGTTCGAACGTCGGGGTTATGGTCGTGCATCCGGGCGGCATCGCGACTTCAATTGCAGATAATGCTCGAGTGCCCAAGGACATGCCTCCCCAAGAAATCGCTCGGCGCAGAGCACTCGCGAAAAAGGCACTGACGATGCCGCCCGCAACTGCCGGTGAAATTATCGTGAAGGGCATCGAACGCCGCTCGGAGCGTGTGCTGGTGGGCAACGACGCGAAGTTCCTGGCACTACTGGAACGCCTCGCCCCGATTTCGTATTGGAAAATCTTCACGCGCTTCCTTCCCAAGTCGTAGTGGCGCTCGGTCAGTCCTTTGCGAAAGGCTTGGGCGGGAGCAGGAACTGCATGCCGAAGTAACCTACGAAGCGAGGCTGCTCACTGCTGGAGGGTTGAACGCTGCGGCCTGCCATCAGCAGCAAAATGAAGGGAGGGTGGATTTTGTAGCGTAGGCCACCTTCGATAGTTTGCTGGCCGTTCGAGGGATTAAAGGTTCCTAGGCCGTAGAATTCGGCGTCGATTTCGAGATTTTCTGTAAGGTCATGCCCCACGACTACGCCGGCAAGCCAGCCCGAGGCTCCCGTGTGGACGTAGTTGTAGCCGGCTTCCCAATTCAGATTTATTGGGCCGAGCTTTTTTGAAAATTCCAGGGGGAGAATCAGGCTGGCGCTGCGTGGAGTGATTCCGCGTGCAACGGAGTTATCTGGATTGTTGATAGACAGCTGGGGAAAAACCGAGATAGCGAATCCGGATTCTTGATTATCGTAGAATCGCCATTTGACGCCGAGCTGGTCCTGCCCGACGCCGTATTTTGGAGTGCTGGAAGGATTTACCACGCGCAGCCAGGCATTTTCGAAAGTGAGCTGAATGCGATCGCCGAGGCCGAAGTTGATATCCACGTCTGGCGTGTGGGTGATGGACTGGTTGGTGTACAAGAAAGGCATGTAGCCCAGATTGATTTCCCAGTAGTGGTTGCCCGGAGTGCCGGGATCGTTGGTGTAGTACGGCGGGCCTCCCTGAGCGAATGCCGCCGGACAGCCGAGGGTGGACGCAAGCAGAAGCAAGAGCTGCCATGGGCGGAATTCCGTGAAGGCCGCAGTTTTTTTCACGACGCTCCGTTCAAATTGGCCCCAATTCCCGAAACCTGAAGCCGACAATACTGCCTCTCCCATCGTAGATACTGATCTTGGCATGATACAGCGCGTCGTCGCGATCCCGCGTGCGAAGTGTCTGAGTTAGGGAAAAGTGTGTCAATGTGAACAGCCACACCGCGTCGATTTCGCTACCATCGTACTGGTAAAAACAGCCGAATCTACAGGGAATGACCCAGGGAGTTTTGTGAGTTTAAGCGTACGCTCGAATGGTACCCCATGTCGTTGAAGGACAAGGATGTCCCATGCGGTTGAGCACGATTTTCTCGGATAGGGTCGCGGGAAGACTGAGGATTCTGGATTCCCGGGTCTTCTGCGTTCCTGGAATTTCTGGTGAGGAGGAATCATGCTGCGCTGGGCTTTAATATTTTTGGTGGTTGCGATCCTCGCCGGGGTGCTGGGTTTCGCGGGAATCATGGTAGCGGCGGCGGGAATCGCTAAGCTATTGTTCTACTTGTTTTTGGTAATGTTTGCCATCTCACTCGTTGTGGGATTACTCACACGGGCGTGACACTACCGGAAGCAGGCCAACCCATGGTGTCGCGGCCGAACGCATCGAAAGATTTGTTTCATCTACTCGCTGTAGTTGTGGCGGTGGTGGCAATCGTTACGCTTTATTTTGCGCGAATCGTGCTGATCCCCTTCGCGCTCGCGCTGCTCTTCACTTTCATTCTCACGCCCGTCGTCAAACTCCTGGAGCGCATACACTTTGGGAGGATTCCATCGGCGATTCTGGTGGTGCTGCTGTCGGTAGGGGCTTGCGGCGCGGTGGGCTGGACAGTGGCGAAGCAGTTCAGCCAGGTAGTGAATCAACTCCCGGACTACAAAGCCAACATCAGAACGAAGCTGACGTCGTTGCATTGGAAAAGCCCCCACGCGCTGGACAATGCTTCGCAGACGATGACGGAAATCAGCAAAGATCTTGCTACCGCTCCGACCGGACAGCGCTCAGGTGATGCAACGCTCACGCATCCCACGGTGATGCGACCCACGCCGGAGGCAAAGCCGATCCCCGTCGAGGTAGTCAAGTCACCGGCCCTGCCGCTGGAATCCATGCAGAACGTGCTGGAGCTGCTGGCGAGCGTGCTGATCGTGCTGGTGCTTACGATTTTCATGCTGATTCGTCGGGAGGACTTGCGGAATCGGCTGATTTCGTTGGCTGGCGACGGGAACCTGCGCCTGGTAACTCAAACGCTTGACGATGCCAGCGCGCGCGTGAGCAGATATTTGCTGCTGCAGTTCGTGGTGAATACCTGCTACGGGATTTTCATCGGCACATGCCTTCATTTCATCGGATTGCCGGGCGCGTTGCTGTGGGGCGTGATCGTGGGCACACTTCGCTTTCTGCCTTACATCGGACCGCCGCTGGGCGGAATTATGCCGCTGCTGCTTTCGCTGGCGGTCTTCGACGGTTGGACGCGCCCGTTGATCGTGCTTGGGCTTTTTGTGTTTACGGAACTGATCGTGTCAAACCTGGTCGAGCCGTTTCTGTATGGAATTCATACGGGGATATCTTCGCTGGCGATCCTGGTGGCTGCGATTTTCTGGACGGCGATCTGGGGACCGATCGGACTGGTGCTTTCAACGCCTTTGACGGTGTGTGTGCTGGTGGTGGGCCGGCACGTTCCACGGCTGAGATTTCTGCAAATATTGCTGGGTGACGAGCCGGCCTTGACGCCGGATTCCCGTTTTTATCAGCGGCTACTGGCGATGGATCACGAAGAGGCGCGGCAGGTGCTGGAAAATCATCTGGAAGGAAAGACGCTGGAGGAACTTTACGATTCCGTTTTGATTCCGGCGTTGAGCCTGGCGGAGCAAGACCGCCATCAGAATCTGCTGGAAGATGCCAACCAGAAATTCATTTGCCAGAGCACGCGGGAATTGATTGACGAATTCTGGGAGCCGCGGAGCGAGGAGCCTGCCGTGGGTGTTGACCGCGGAGGGTTGTCGATCGCCGTCGCAGCGCACGGTGGAGCGTCGCGCAAAGTAGTGTGCGTGCCGGCGCGAGACGAAGCCGATGAAATTGTCGCGATCATGCTGGCGCAGGTGCTGGAAACAGCCGGACATCAAGCGTTGTGCATTCCGTTGGGCACCGCCGCTGAAATGTTGGCGCAAGTAAAGGACGAGAGACCGGATGTGGTTTGCATATCGGCGCTGCCGCCTTTTGCGATACCTCACGCGCGAGCGCTGTACGCAAAATTGCGGGCGCAGGATTCGAAATTACGGATCGTCGTGGGATTGTGGAATTTTACGGATGATCCGACGAAGGTTAGCCGGCGGCTAGGACTGAGCGAAGGAGCGCGTGCGTTCACGACGCTTGCGGAACTACGCCAAGCGCTGGAGGGCGCGCCTGACGCTGTTCCAGACCCCATTCCTGTTGCTGGAGCGGATGATTGAGTTCACCGGTCGGCGGCTCGCCAGCGATTAGGGGCACTGAGGATTCGAGCTTCCCCGCTTGATGACTCCACGATACGGGAGCAGTCGAGACGGCTTCTGTATCGGCATGTGGCTATTTTTCAGCTAGATACATCACCCAAGTAGCGCCCCCCTTTCGTGACGGGATAGCTGTTGCGGCTTCCCGAAGCGGGAATGGGTCCGTCGCGCCGTAACATCCCCGACGGTCTAGTATAATTCCATTATTGAAGACGGCCGGTGGATGTGTGAGTGTCCGGCATACGAATTTGTTTCGGTGGGAATCTGACGTCGTCTCTTGGGAGGCGTAGGCTATGGCGGTTTCGAGTCCGAGCATCCAGAGTGCCGATTTCGCGTCGGCCACAGGCGCCAGCCTCTACGACAAGCTGAACTCGGTGTGGCACGAGCGCGCTTTGCGGGTGTTTATGTTTGTGGTGCTGGCGCATTGGGCCGAGCATCTTGTGCAGGCTTATCAGATTTGGGTGATGGGATGGCCGCGACCCATGGCGAACGGCATTTTGGGCCTGTGGTACCCCTGGCTGATCAAATCCGAAGTGCTGCACTACGGATACGCGCTGTTCATGCTGATCGGACTTTGGGTGCTGCTGAAGGGCTTTACCGGAAGAGCGCACACCTGGTGGTTGATTGCGCTGGTGATTCAATTCTGGCACCACATTGAGCACCTGCTGCTGATCACGCAGGCGACCTTCCATCACAATTTGGGCGGCCGACCGGTGGCGATGAGCGTGCTGCAATTCTTTTTTCCGCGCGTGGAATTGCATCTCTTTTACAACTCGATCGTGTTTATTCCGATGGTGATCGGCATGTACTACCACATCTTTCCGCCCGAGGGCGAAGTGAATCATGACACGTGCACGTGTGCCTGGAATAGGAGTTCGAAAAAAGCTGAAGCCAAGGCGGCATAATTCGGAAGTTTCGATTATTTTCGCGGCCGCTTGGAGTTAATGGATCGCAGCGATGCATGCGAAGTGGGATCGCGCTGGGAGTTTCGCGGGCGCGACGGAGCAGAATTCTTGCGGGGTTCGCATGCGTTGCCGTTTTGTTTGCGTCTGGATGCCGCAAGCCGATTGAGCGGCAGGCCGTTGTTGCGATCGAGTACTCGATTAGTCCTCAGCCTGTTCGGATTGGCCCTGTTGTGCTTTCTGTGAAATTGCGAGATGCCGCAGGGAAACCGGTCTCGGGAGCGCGTGTGGGTTTTGAGGCGGACATGTCGCATCCGGGCATGACCCCTGTGTTCGGCGAAGCGCAGGAAGTTGCGCCAGGGCAATATCAGGGCTCGCTGGAATTCGCGATGGCCGGCGATTGGGTGGTGTTGATTCATGTTACGCTGCCCGACGGGCGGACGCTGGGACGCGAAGTGAGCGTTCCGGGCGTCACCACGAACTAGGTTACGTTGTCGAATCCCACGCACAATCCGTCCGTTGCTGCTGAGCCACCTCCGTTTGATTTGATGCAAGTACCCGGGTTGCGCCGATTGTTCCACTGGCGTCACCTGCGCACGGTGCTGCAGATTCCGCTGCTTATTGTTAGCGTTGCGATGATTTTGGACGGATTGCTGGGCCCCTCGCTCGCGCCGAAAAATCTGGCGACGACGCTGAGTTGGGTGCATTTTCGTGGGGCGCTGGTGCTGGTGCTGTTGTGCGCCGGAAATTTCTTCTGCCTGGCTTGTCCGTTTATGCTGGTACGCAATGTGGCGCGGCGATTTTTTCATCCGCGACTCAACTGGCCGCAGAAATTGCGCAACAAGTGGCTGTCTGTGGGACTGTTTGCGCTGATTCTATTTTGCTATGAGGAGTTCAGCCTGTGGTCTTCGCCTTGGTGGACTGCGTGGCTGATCATCGGATATTTTTCAGCGGTGCTGATGGTGGATGGCCTTTTCAAGCATGCGTCTTTCTGTAAATTTGTTTGTCCGATCGGGCAATTCAATTTCGTGGCGTCCACGATTTCGCCGCTGGAAGTTAAGGTGCGGGATCTGGACGTCTGCGATTCGTGTGCGACGAAGGATTGCATTCGCGGGAGGCGCGCGCCGGGGCCTGACTTGGTAGTGGTTCAGCGCGGATGCGAATTGGCGCTGTTCCAGCCGCTGAAAGTGGGGAACATGGATTGCACTTTCTGCCTGGACTGCGTGCACGCTTGCCCGCATGACAACATCGGAATATTGAGCCGTCTGCCTGCGAGCGAATTGATGGTGGACCCGCGGCGTTCGGGAATCGGGCGATTTTCGCAGCGCAAGGACCTGGCGGCGCTGGGGATTGTGTTCAGTTTTGGCGCGTTGCTGAATGCGTTTGGGATGGTTAGCCCGGTTTATGCCCTCGAAAACTGGCTTGCGGGCATTCTGCATGTGAATAGCGAGGCTCCGGTGTTGGGCGTGCTGTTCGCTTTGTTTCTTGTGGTCGAACCGGCGGTGTTGCTGGGACTGGCTGCCTGGTTGACGCAAATTTGGGGGGGCAGCCGACGAGCGCTGCTGCCGCTGGCGGTCCGTTACACGTACGGATTGGTGCCGCTGGGATTCGGGATGTGGCTGGCGCATTACAGTTTTCACTTTTTGACGGGGCTATACACCGTGGTGCCTGTTGCGCAGAGCGCTGCGGCGAGATTGGGCTGGACTGTGTTTGGTTCGCCGCGATGGACTTGGCTGGGAATTCCGATGCGGTTCGTGCAGCCGCTGGAGATTGGATTTTTGGTGCTGGGGCTGGCAGGTTCGTTGCTGGTGATTCACGAATTGGCGGTAAGCGATTGCGCCGAGCGTCCGCTGCGTGCATTCACGCCATGGGCCGCGGTGGCGTTGGTCTTGTGGGTTGCGGCGATATGGATGATGTTCCAGCCGATGGATATGCGCGGGACATTCTTGGCGGGATAGGCTGGCTGCGGAACTTTCGAGACTGCACACGTAGCGATGATAAGTTCTCACAATTCGCGTGCAACGGTCTGGGGCAAGTTCTGGGCGCTGGTCGTGGTCCTGTTAGTCGCGAGTTCTCCGCTGGGCGCGCACAATGGGCCGCCATTTCCAATTATTTCTGATAAGCGCGTGGGACCGGTGGTGGTTTCGCTGTGGACTCATCCAGACGTGGGTACCGGCCTCTTCTATGTGATCGTGGAGCCGCCGCCAGGAGGCGCGATTCCTCCGGATCTGAAAATTGAAATTGGCGTGCGGCCGGTGACGGGCCGTCTGCCGGAGGTGATGTACCCGATGAAACTGGAAAACCTGCGTGGGCAAGTCGTATATCGGACCGACGCGCAATTTGATCAGCAGGAATTGTGGCATGTGCGGATGATTGTGAAAAGTTCGGCGGGTGATGGCGAAGCTTCGGCGGACGTGGAAGTGACTCCGCCGGGGTATGGGCGATGGGATTTGCTGCTGTTTTCGCTGCCGTTTCTGGGCGTGGGATTCCTGTGGTTTCGTGTGATGATGCGCAAGCGCCAGTACCGGAAAAGCCAGCTGCAGAAGGTGTCGGGTTGAAATTCCAGGTGATTTTACAATTTGCGCGCGAAATGTTTGGCACTCGGTACCGAGTGCGGCGGTGGATTTTCGTTCGCGTGGATGGTGTGCGTGGAGGCACGGCGCGCGGGTGTTCGTCGCCTCGTTTGCAAACGGCGATGGCGCTTTTTCTTTGCGCGACTGCTGTGAGCTTCGCGGGATGCGGAGCGGGCGGCAAACTGCCAGCCAAATCATCGAAGGAATATGCCGAAGTTGTGTCCGCGTTTTACACCGGTCTGGCGGCGCTACAGGTGGGCGACGATGTTACGGCGGAGAGCAAGCTCGCGCAGGTTACGCAGCTCGCGCCGGGCGAGCCGGCTGGATGGGGCAACTGGGGCGTGCTGGCATTTCGTCAGCGGAATTTTGACGTGGCCGCGCAACGCTATGATCTTGCGCGCGAGCTCGCCCCCAAGAACGATCAAATTTATTATTTGCTGGGAATTTTGCAGAGCACGCGCGGCAATTCCAAGGAAGCGATTGCGGAGTGGCGCAAGGCGGTCGCGATCAATCCGCAGAACTATCGCGCTGCGTATCAATTGGCGCTGGAAGTGGAGCGCGAGGGCGGGCCGGGCAGCGACGCGGAATTCGAGTCGCTGATCCAGAATATTCTGCAGGCTCAGCCGGATAATCTGGCGGCCTGGCTGGAACTGGCGCGCGCGGCAGCAAAGCACGGTGACGCCGCAACTCTGAGCTCCGCACTGGAGCGCCTCCGCGCGCGAGCCGCGAAGTGGCCTCCGGAAGTGCAACAGCAGGTTGCGGTTTTGCAGGCTGCGGTGGCCCACGGGGATCTGCACGCCGCTGCCACGCGAACAGCCTTCTTGCGCAACACTTTGATGCGCGTTGCGGAATTTCGTGAAAGCCTGGAGGTGCTGCAGGCGGCGCCTGGCGAAGAAGCCGAGCCTTTCACTCATTTTCTGCGATTGGAATCAGCTGCGTTCGTGCCGGCTGCGGCGGACTTGTCACTGACGTTTACGCCGCAGGTCGTCGTGACTCCGGGCGCGAATTCGGCGGCTAAACGCTGGAAGTGGATTGGCGCTGTGTCGCTGGGCAGCGCCGGACCTCCTGTCGTCGTTGAAGCGAACGGCCGTGAAGTGCAAGTTTCGACAGGGGCGACATTTCCCTTCCCCGGCGGGCCAGGTGGCATCGCGCCGTTACCCGAAGGAATTTTGCCGATTGATTTCAACTATGACTTCAAGAACGACCTGGTGCTGGCCGGCGCCAGCGGTCTGCGGCTGATGCGACAGGACAGTCCTAAATTGTTTACGGATGTGACGGCGCAAGCGAAATTGCCGAAAGCCGTGACGAGCGCTGCTTACACTGGCGCTTGGGCGGTGGACATCGAAGCAGACGGCGATCTGGACATTGTGCTGGGCGCGAAGGAAGGACTGCCGCTCGTTTTGCGAAACAATGGCGACGGCACGTTCACGGCGATTCACCCGTTTGCGGGCGTTAGCGGGCTGCGCGCTTTTGCGTGGGCGGATTTTGATGGCGACGGAAATCCTGACGCTGCTTTAATGGATGGCGCGGGCCGACTTCATGTTTTTCACAACGAGCGCCAGGCGCAGTTCCGCGAGCTTCCGTTGCCGGCGGATTTTCCGCCGGTAAAAGCTCTCAACGTTGCCGACGTTGATGATGATGGGGTTCTCGATCTGCTGGCGGTGCAGGTGGACGGCGCGATTGTGCGAATTTCCAACGAGCGCGAGGGAAAAGATCTGGATGTTGCGGAGATTGCGCGCGTTCCAAGTGAAGCTGGAGTCCTCAAATTTCTCAGCGGTGATGTGCGCTTGCACGTCGCCGATCTCGATAACAATGGCGCGATGGATCTGTTTCTGACTGGCGCGTCTTCGGACGCGAGCCGCGACGCGTTCGGGGCGTTGATTTGGCTTACGGACGAGAAGAGCAAATTTGTGCTGCTAGAACACCCGTTTGGTTCGGCGCAGGTCCCGGCGTTGGTTGCTGACGCGGCGGATCTCGGCGGGAATGGCCGTCTCGATTTGCTTGCGCTTTCGACTGATGGCCAGCCATTGCAGGCCGTCAATCACGGCTCGAAGAATTATCATTGGCAGGTTGTGCGGCCGCACGCGAAGCAGGCCGTCGGCGATCAGCGCATCAATCCCTTCGGCGTGGGCGGCGAAATTGAGATTCGCTCGGGTCTGCTGGTGCAGAAGCAGCCGATCACTGGGCCGCAAGTACATTTCGGATTGGGAAATCAAACCAGCACGGACGTGGTGCGCGTGGTGTGGCCGAACGGCACGGTGCGCGCTGAATTCGGCGTCGCGGCGGACACCGAAGTAGTGACAGAGCAGCGGCTGAAAGCATCTTGCCCGTTCCTTTTTGCTTACAACGGCAAGGGAATGGAATTTATTAAGGACGCGGTGCCGTGGGGCTCGGCAATTGGGCTGCGGATCAATACGATTGGCACGGCGCGCGTGGAGACTACTGGCGAATGGTACAAAATTCGGCGCGACCAACTGGTGCCGCACGATGGATATTACGATTTGCGGGTTACGGCGGAACTTTGGGAGGTTTATTACTACGATTATCTGGCGTTGATGACGGTGGATCATCCGGTGGGGACGGAAGTTTACGTGGACGAGCGGTTTTCGATTCCTCCGCCGAAGCTGGGAATTACTACTGTTGCTACGCCGCACAAGATTGCGCGGGCGATTGATGACACAGGCAAAGACGTCACCGCTGTTGTTGATACGCTCGACGGAAAAGCGCTGGATGATTTTGGACGCGGCCAATATCAGGGCATCACGCGCGACCATTATGTGGAAGTGGATCTGGGTGAGGATGCGCCGAAGAGCGGGCCGCTGTACTTGATCGGGCAAGGGTCGATTCACGATACCGAGTCGTCGCTCAACGTGGCGATCACGCAGGGACATCGCTGGCGCGCGCAGGGCATGAGCATTGAAGTGCCCGATGGGCACGGCGGCTGGATGACGGCGCAATCGAATTTGGGTTTTCCTGCAGGGCGCAAGAAAACTGTGCTGTTTAATCTCACGGATGTGTTTCGTCCGGGGACGCCGCGGCGCGTGCGCATCCGCACGAACCTGGAAATTTATTGGGACTGCATCGAATGGGCGCAGGGCGCGCCGGATGCTCCGCTGAAAACGGTGCGTCTGGAACCGAACTACGCGGACTTGCATTATCGCGGGTATTCCAGCATCAGCCGGCCGGATTCCGGCGCGCCGGAAGTGCCGGATTACAACAACGTGGTGACCACGAAACAACGCTGGCGCGATTTGATTGGCTATTACACGCGCTATGGCGACGTGCGCGAGTTGCTGACGCAGATTGACGATCGTTACGTGATCGTGAATTCCGGTGATGAAATGTCGCTGCGCTTCCCGGAGCAGCCCGCGCCGCCCGATGGGTGGGTGCGCGATTATGTGGTGATTGGCGACGGTTGGATAAAGGATGGCGACTTCAATTCCACTTTCTCGAAAACAGTGCAGCCGCTTCCCTACCACGCCAAGCAGGAGTATTTTACGCGGCCGGGACGGCTTGAAGACGAGTGGGTCTATCGTCAGCATCCTGAGGACTGGCAGAACTATCACATTCGTTATATGACGCCGGAAGTTTTTCAGAACGCGTTGCGGAGCGATCCTCCCCGGTGAAACAAGATCGCACGGCACGGATTATTGTGAGTATTTTGTTCGTGGGGATGTTGGCCGCGCCTTTGGTGATCAAGTGGGAAGCGGCTCGACGCGGCAGGGGCGGCCAAGCGAATCTGGATGCGCAGGCGGCGCTGGCTCGCCATGGATTTTATTTCCAGGAAGTTTCTCACGCTGCTGGGGTCAACTTCGTTCACCAGGCGCCTACACTCGATCCCCAATTGGCGCCGATCATGCCGCAGGTCGCTTCCATGGGTGCTTCCGTTTCGGTTGTGGATTTCGATGGCGATGGCTGGCCGGATATTTATGTGACGAACAGCGGCGAAGGCAGCAAGAACGCGCTGTATCACAATCTGCACGACGGCACATTTAAAGACGTAGCGGAAGAACTGGGAATCGCAGATGTGAATCAGCCCGGGACCGGCGTTTCGATGGGCGCGGTCTGGGGCGATTACGACAACGATGGCTACGAAGATCTGCTGCTGATCAAGTGGGGACGGCCTGAGCTATATCACAACGACGGCGGGCATGGATTTACGCGGGTGACAGAGATCGCCGGGTTGCCGCCTTGGGTGAACGCTAATACTGCTTTGTGGTTCGATTACGACGGCGACGGGCTGCTGGATTTTTTTATCGGCGGATATTACTCGGAAGATGTAGACCTGTGGCACCTGAAGACGACGCAGATCATGCCGGATAGTTTTGAGTATGCGAAAAATGGCGGCCGCAAGTATCTGTTTCACAATCTTGGCAACGGCAAATTTGAAGAAGTGAGCGCACAGGCGGGGATCAACAGCCGGCGCTGGGCATTGGCGTCCGCGGCGGCGGACTTGCGCGGCACTGGGCATCCAGATTTATTTATCGCCAATGATTACGGCGTTTCGGAACTTTATTTCAATGACGGCAAGCATTTTCACGACGTGAGCGCGCAGACCGGAGTGGGCTTTTCGCCGAAGAGCGGGATGAATGCGGCGTTTGGTGATGTGCTTAATGATGGCCGATATGCGGTGTACGTTTCGAATATTTCCGAAGACGGCGTGCTGATACAGGGAAACAATTTGTGGATGCCGAAGGAAGGGACGGCGGGCGACGGTTTGCAGTTTGAAAATTTGGCGCGCGATCTCGGTGTGGAACTTGGTGGCTGGAGTTTTGGCGCGCAATTTGGGGATTTGAATAACGACGGGAACTTGGATCTGTATCTCACCAACGGATATGTATCGCTCGACCGCAATCGGAGCTATTGGTACGACTTCTCGAAAATTGCCGGGGGCAACAGCATCATTATTATTGACGCGAAGAACTGGCCGGCGATGGAGGGGCGCAGTTTGTCGGGATATCAGCAAAAGCGCGTGTGGTTGAACGACGGCGCCGGGAAGTTCATCAATGTGGCGCAGGCGGTGGGCGTGACGGACACCTACGACGGGCGCGCCGTGGCGCTGGTGGATCTGTGGAACCGCGGAGTGCTGGATGCGGTGGTGGCGAATCAGAAGGGGCCGCTGCTGATTTACAAAAATATGGTGACGCCAGAAAATGCGTGGATCGAATTCGCGCTCGAAGGCACGGCGAGCAATCGCAGCGCGATTGGGGCGCAGGTGACGATTTACTGGAATGGGCAGCAGCAGCGGCAGGAGGTTTCTGGCGGCAGCGGATTCGCGGCGCAGAACGACCGGCGGGTACATTTTGGCCTCGGCAAAGATCCGCACGTGGAGAAGGCCGTGATTCGCTGGCCGTCTGGCAAAGTTCAAACGCTTGATCATCCCGCCGTGAATCAGATTCTGAAGATTAAGGAGCCGGCGTGAGCGAGCGGACCACCGCGTCGCCTGTCCACCCTGCGGCGGGTACATCCGCGCGGAAATCGTGGCTGAGTCTCGACAACCGTTACATCGCGCCGCTTTTTATTACGTGCATTCTGGTGGGAGGACACCTCTCGTTCGGAATGCTGGAGAGTTATCAGAAGACGGCTCTCGCGATCGTGGCCAGCATCGCGACGGATACGGTGCTCGGACGCATTTTTTCCGGCAAGTGGCCGAATGTCGCCAGCGCTTATATCACGGGAATCAGCGTGGGGATTCTGGTGCGCTCGCCGGCGTTCTGGCCATACGTTTTGTGCAGCGTGATTTCCATCACGTCGAAATATGTGTTGCGCGTGAAGGGGCGGCACATCTGGAACCCATCAAATTTTGGAATTTCGGCGCTATTGTTCCTGGCACCGGAGACAGTAGCGACATTGAGCATCCAATGGGGCAATTATCTTTTGCCGATGATGGTGATATGGGCGCTGGGGTCGGTGATCATCTGGCGCTTGCGGCGATTCCACATCACCGGGATCTACGTGGTATCGTTCATCGCGTTCGCGTTTTTGCGGAGCTATATTACTGGAAGTCCGTGGCAATCGGAAATCGCACCGCTGACCGGGCCGATGTATCAGCTTTTTATTTTTTTCATGATTACGGATCCGAGGACTACCGTGCGTTCGAAGAAGGGCCAGTGCATCGTGGTATTTCTGGTGGCGTTCGCTGAATCTTTGCTGCGCTTGCACCAGGTGGTTTATGCGCCGTTCTACGCCCTTTTCATCGTAGGTCCCGCGGCGATGCTGATGGAGATGTGGATGGATTCGCGGCGCTCGCCGAGCGTGGGCGCGAGAGCTGGCGCGAGCGCGGCGAACGCCTGAGTAACGGAAGCTTGCGACGGCTGGATGCGGCATACCCGCTGCTGCGAGCTGCAGAAAATCACGGATCGTATCGCGAGAGGAAAATACGCGTTGACGCAAGAACGCCGCAAGATTTGCTGTGCGCTGTTGGCCGTCGCTACTTTGTGGATGAGCTATGTTCCGAGTTCTTCCAGAGGCGCCGCAGCGCCGTCGCCCGCGCGTCCTTCCGGTCCTATCGAATTCCGCGACGCGACCAAGCAGGCGGGGATTCACTTCAAACACAACTCCGGCGCATTCGGCAAGAAATATCTGCCGGAAACGATGGGGAGCGGCGTCTGCGCTCTGGATTATGACAACGATGGCTGGCAGGACATCCTGTTTGTCAATTCGATGGACTGGCCGGGACACAAGGGCGCCGCGAAATCTTACCCCGCGCTGTATCACAATAATAAAGACGGGACGTTTACAGATGTGACGCGCGAAGCAGGCCTCGCGATCGAATTTTATGGCTTGGGCTGCGCGGTGGCGGATTACGACAACGATGGTTTCGAGGATATTTACATCACGACGGTTGGCTCGAATCATCTGTTCCGCAATCTGGGCAATGGGAAATTCGAGGATGTGACGGTGAAGGCAGGTGTCGCCGATCCTGGATTCGCTACCAGCGCGGTGTGGTTCGATTACGACAATGACGGAAAAGTGGATTTGTTCGTCACGCACTATATTGATTGGTCCATCGCGAAGGATCAATATTGCACGCTCGACAATAAAAATAAGTCCTACTGCACGCCGCAGACGTACAAGGGCGAAAGCTCGACGCTGTTTCACAACAGGGGCGACGGCACGTTTGAAAACGTGACTAAGCGGGCTGGATTGCACGATCCCACTAGTAAATCGCTGGGCGTGGCGATGCTGGATTACGACAACGACGGCTGGATGGATCTGTTCGTCGCGAACGACACCGAGCCGAACAAGCTGTATCACAACAACCACAACGGTACTTTCACGGAGGTTGGGGTGCAGGTCGGCGTGGCGTTCAGCGAATCCGGCAGAGTGCGCGCGGGGATGGGCGTGGACGCGGGAGACTACGACGGTTCGGGCTGGCAGAGCCTGGTGATTGGGAATTTCACGAACGAGAGCATGTCGCTTTATCGCAATGATGGGTCCGGATTGTTTGTGGATGAAGACATATCGTCTGGAATTCGACAGATGTCTTTGCAGGCGCTTACCTTTGCTTGTTTTTTCTTCGATTACGATTTGGATGGACGTTTGGACATTTTCGCCGCGAACGGGCACGTTTCGGACGACATCAGCGTGGTGCAGCCGACGCTGAGGTATGCTCAGCCGGCGATCCTTTTTCACAATAGCGGCAATCGGAAATTCGAGGACGCATCGGCGAAAGTGGGGCCCGCGATGCAACAGCCCGTCGTGGGTCGCGGCGCGGCTTATCTGGATTACGACAATGACGGCGATCTGGATCTGGTAGTCACGGCGAACAACGGACCGGCACGGCTGCTGCGCAATGACAACGGCAATCAGAATGACATGTTGCGCGTGAAGCTCGTGGGCACGCGCTCGAACCGCGACGGAATCGGTACGAAAGTGACACTCACGACGAGTGCGGGCGCGCGGCTGTTTCGCATGGTGAAGACTGGTTCCAGCTATGCGTCGCAGAGCGAGCTGCCGTTGACGTTTGGATTGGGGAAACCGGAATCTGGTCGGACGGTCGGCCTTGAAATTGTGTGGCCCAGCGGGCAGAAAGACTCGCTTTCCAAGATTGGCGTGAATCAGTTCATCACCGTTAAGGAAGGTTCTGGAATTACTTCCGCGCAACCGATCGCGTTTGGCAAGGCAGCATCGTAATCCCCGGGCACAAGTCAAGGGAGCGGCTTTAAGGGCTAAAGCCCCGGATTATAACGAGCTTGACCGCGGGTCTGACACCCCGCCCTTCCAAAACCGTTCTCGACCAGGCGACGCCTAATCGTTTTGTACTATTGGTACTTCTGTGGCGGTGGTGATAGTTTCCCGCCGTGTCTTCCTCTTCTGCTGTTTATGACGTGACGATTCTGGGCGCGGGTTTGTGTGGAAAGGCGGCGGCGATGCAGCTGGCGGCGGCTGGACTGCGCGTGGTGTGCATCGAGCCGGATGAAGGGATACGACGGGAGGTGGGCGAGTCGCTGGATTGGTCGGGACCCGAGCTGCTGAAAGCGCTGGGGCTGCCGATGGAAGATTTGGTGAAGGCCGGATTGGCAACATGGAAGCGGCACGTGACCATGAAATTGAGGGACGGAGCTTCCGAGCATTATGTGCCGGGCGCGTGGCTGGCTGAGGCGCCATTCCGTGTGGAACTGCGCACTTTGCACGTGGACCGGTTGCATCTTGACGAAGAACTGCTGAAGAAGACGGTGACGAGCGGCGTGACAGTGGTGCGCGACACAGTTGTGAAGGTGGAGCGAGATGGCGACAGAGTGGTTGCCGTGCATACGGCCGGGGGTGCGCGGTTTTCTTCGCCGTGGTTTATTGACGCTTCGGGATTTGCGAGTTCCCTGCTGCCGCGCGAGTTTGGTCTTCCCGCGTTTCAGTTTGGTCCGGCGAAGGTGGCGATCTGGACTTACTTTGCGATTTCGGAACCGGCGGAAGGGACCACTTTGTACATGGAGCCTTTGCGGACGGAGTATCTCGATTGGGTTTGGGAAATTCCGATCGGCCCGCGGATCGTCAGCGTGGGGTACATCATCACCGGCGCTGCGCTGAAGGCGCAACGAGAACAGGGGCTGGGGGTCGAGGATATTTTCCGGCAGCAGTTGCTGAAGTTCCCGCGCTTTGAGGCGCTATTGCAGGCGGGAGCCTTGGGGGCTTGCAACGTCACGGCTTTTCGCTCGCGGGTTCACGACGGCGTGGCTGGGCCGAACTGGTTCGTGGGGGGCGAAGCTGCGTCCATGGTGGATCCGATCACGGCGAATGGAGTGACGGCGGCGTTGCGGCATGCGGCGGAAGCGTCGGCGCTGATTCTGAAATACCGCAAGAGGGGCACGCTGCCGCTGCGGGAGCGAATGGCGTACAACCGCAGGATTCTGCAGATGGCCAAATTTTTTAACATCGGAATCGAAACTATTCTGTACGAGCCCGCCGTGAGGAACAGAATTGGCGCGCGAGCTTCGGGCACGGTATACACCACTCCCGCATGGAGCATGAACGCGGTATACGCGCGGCTGAAGCCGAAAGGAATATTGAAGACTTACCTGCTCGGAATGGTTTTGGGTTTCTGGCGGGCGTGTGCGTGGGTATTTTCTGAATATTGCAAGCGGATGCCGGCGCAGGGATGAGCGGTTATTCCGGCGTCCACTTCGGGTGATTGGTGAACATCCCGTTCACGTAGCCCATTTTGTACACGATGAAGATTCCGAAGGCGAGGCTTAGCACGCCCGAGGCGACTTGGAGGGCGCGGTTGAAGCGGGCGAAGCGCTGCTGGGAATATTTGAAGGGCAGCGCGATTGCAGTGGTGATGATCATCATGCCAGCGATTGTGCCGACGCCGAAAACGAGCAGGTAGGCAAGGGCCCAGTAGGCATCGCGAAGGGTGGTGAGTACGAGTAGGGCGACAGCGGCGGAGCCGGCTAGACCGTGAACGAGGCCTACGAGGAGCGGCCTGACGGCTTGGTAGAGCCCGAGTTGTCCGAAGACGCGATCCATCCAGCCGACGGGAGTTGCGGCTTCGGCATGGCCATGATTTTCGGGTTCGTGCGCGTGCGGATGGGTATGGATGTAGTCACCGTGCACGTGGGGATGAACGTGCGCGTGTGCGTGCGCAGCGCCCACGGGCGTGAACTGCTCGGTGATCCAGCGTGTAAGTCCGGAGAGATTCAGGATTCCAAGCAGGATCAGCATCAGGCCGACGCATAACTCCATCGTGAGGCCCAGGCGAGGCGGAATGACAACTCCGAAAAGAATGATGGCGGAGCCGACCAGAAAAATTGTGATTGTGTGGCCTACGCCCCACAGCGCCCCAATCACTGCTGCGTGACGCATGCTGCGTTGGCGGCTGACGATGGTGGTGACGGCGATTACGTGATCGGGGTCAGTGGCGTGTCGCATGCCGAGAAAAAAGCCGAGCGCGATGATGGAAATGAGAGTGATCATTTTTGGATTGCGAAGATGGCACTCGCGGCGCGAGATTAAATCGCCCGTAGCGGCGGCATTTGCGAAGTCTCCGCGATACCTACAAAACCTGTACTTCAGCGGCTAAAGCCGCTCGTGCTCCGTCCGGATTATGTCGTGGCCCTTCGACCCTGCCGCCGGCAGGCTCTCAGCATGAACTGAAGCCACGACCTACAAAGATATGCGGTTCTCCGGGCAGGTTCTCCGGTCACTCGGGCATTCTACCTATTTCCCTGCGCGTTTCACGTGTAATTAAAAACCGCCGAAGTGACCCGTTGGAGCGTTGAGAGAATTCGTATTCTCCTAAAACCTACCAGTTCCGCAGCAGCGTCTTGAAAACGGCGGGCTGCTCGTGATAGTGATGCATCCCATCAACGTTATTGATTTGACTGACGACGCGCTACTAGGTTCCATAC
>Ga0209221_1000146_pt1 | contig 39692 bp, 31 predicted proteins | sample BlaSpr_A8_Ref_O2_FD_187989 | JGI IMG/M metagenome (GOLD analysis project Ga0209221, IMG submission 187989) | Forest soil microbial communities from Thunder Bay, Ontario, Canada - Black Spruce, Ontario site 2_A8_Ref_O2 (SPAdes) (version 2) | ecosystem: Environmental > Terrestrial > Soil > Boreal...
TAGTTTCCCATTCCTCACGCTCGCAGAGATCCACCAGGCTGCCATCGTTGAGCAATAGTTCGCGCGGCGTAATGAATTCCGAGATTGAAAACACCTCTGTGTTTGGTCCGCAGGTTCTCACGATGATGCCCTGCGGGATGAACAGATCGTGGATTCGCTGGAGGCTCACGGTTGCGCCAGGCGTAGGTGAGAAAAGCCGGAAGAATTCCGCCGTTAGTTCGTCGATACGGCACTTGTCCTTGTGAATGGATGGAACATCTGGTGATTGCAAACCCTGCATGGAAAACTTCCTCTGCTTAGCTCAGTGGCCTTCTCCCGCCTGCTTCTCTGAGCGTAAGAAGGAGGCGATTATAAGGGAGTAACGCTTTCTTAGTCCATGTCGGGGAGCCAGCGTTTTAAAACAAACGAACAGCTCCAGATCAACGTTGGCTCGGATATAACCGGCGCGCAGTAATATCGGCAATATGGGAGACTTATATTGCATGAAGAAAATTGGTTTCCTCTCCTTCGGTCATTGGTCCCCTTCACCGCAGTCAGGAACGCGGTCGGCGGCTGACGCGCTCCTGCAGTCGATTGACATCGCCGTCGAGGCCGAGCGCCTGGGGATGGACGGAGCCTACTTCCGGGTTCATCACTTTGCGCAGCAACTGGCATCACCGTTCCCGCTACTCGCGGCGGTTGGCGCGAAAACGCGAAAGATTGAAATTGGCACAGCGGTGATCGATATGCGGTATGAGAATCCTCATTACATGGCGGAGGACGCTGGGGCCGCGGATCTAATCTCCGGCGGGCGGCTACAACTGGGGATCAGCCGCGGTTCGCCGGAGCAAGTCATCGACGGTTGGCGCTATTTTGGTTACAGTCCGAAAGAGGGCGAGGACGATGCAGGCATGGGCCGGCGGCATGCGGAAGAGTTTTTTGAACTGCTGCGCGGCAAGGGCTTTGCTAAGCCGAACCCGCGTCCAATGTTTCCCAATCCTCCGGGACTGCTGCGACTTGAGCCGTACTCCGCGGGGTTGCGTGATCGAATTTGGTGGGGGTCTGCTTCCAACGCAACCGCCGCGTGGGCTGCGAAGCTGGGAATGAATATGCAGAGCTCAACTCTCAAATTCGACGAGAGCGGCGAACCGCTCCACATCCAACAGGCCGCGCAGATACGCATTTTTCGCGCAGCCTGGAAAGAAGCCGGGCACAGGCGCACTCCACGCGTTTCCGTCAGCCGCAGTATTTTCCCGTTGCTCGACGACCGTGATCGTACCTATTTCGGACGAGGCTCTAAGGAAGAAGACCAGATCGGATTCCTTGACGAAAGCACACGAGCGATCTTCGGCCGCAGCTATGCTGCGGAGCCAGGTATTCTCATCGAGCAGCTTAAGAAAGATACCGCGATCGCGGAGGCTGACACTCTATTGCTAACCATTCCAAACCAACTCGGGGTTGCCTACAATTCGCATATCATGGAGGCAATTCTGACTACGGTCGCCCCAGCCCTCGGCTGGCGCTAAATCGCTGCCTTATTGTACTGAGTTGAGCCACGACTCCAGCGCTGCATCGACGTTGAGCAGTCCATTGCCCATGCCGCTGCCCGAAAGATATTGCGCGTGCGCGAGGGCGGCTGCTGCACTCTGTTGGTTTACGGTTGGCGAAATGCTAACCAACAGCGCAGCGGCGCCCGAAACGAACGGCGCACTGAAGGAAGTACCCCATCCCGCCGAGTACGTTCCATAAGGATAAGTGGAAACAATGGCCTCGCCAGGCGCCGCAACCCAAACGTCTGAGCCGTAGTTGGAGAAGGTGGAACGCGTGTTGTAATCAGACGTCGAAGCTACTCCCATTACATGCTTGTTGCCTGCCGGATAAACGGTGACGTCTTCGCCGCTGTTTCCAGCGGAGGCCACACAGATCACACCCTCTTTGTTGGCATAGTTGATGGCCTTTGCCATCTCTCCGGAATAGGAACTGAAGCTGAAACTCATGCTAATCACTTTGCTGCCATTCTGGACCGCATAGTAAGTCGCACGAATGATGTTCGAGAGGTATCCAGTCCCGTCGGATGAGAAAGCTACGAGCGGCATGATCTTCGCGGTAGGAGCCACCAGGTGTACGATTCCGGCTGTCATGGTTCCGTGGCCGAAATCAGCGTTTCCGGGTTGATCGAGCAGGGCGGCCGTCGATTGATTGAGCACTGCGACAGTCGTTCCATTTAGATAAATCGGTCCGCCGCCATCTAACAAGGCGGCAGATGATTGGTTCAGACTGCCGGTTTCTTCGCCACCGGCAGTATTGGTGATGAAGTTATAGCCGGGCACCAGAACCGGCACCAGTGCAGGATGTTGGGTATCCGCGCCCGTGTCGATCATCGCAACAATGCCAGCCCCGGTTACATTGAATGTACTCTGAGCCTGTTGTACCTCGACGATCTGGGCAGCCGGTTGAGTGGCATAGCCGTCCCATACCGGAGCGCCAAAATAGGGGGCCGGGGTCTGATCTAACAGGGATTCAGGGACGGGGCCTGCCGTGGCTTCGATGAGGCTGAGCGGCTGATCAATCTCGGCATCTACGATTCCGGCTTGGCTAAGAATCGTGTTCAAAAACACATTTAGGTTGAGGATGCTGCTGTTGTTGACCGTAATCAGGAAAACCTGACCTGATGGGTCGCCCAGGTTCGACGATACCTGGCAACCCATAAGGACACAGACGTTGTTGACACCTGGAAGTCCCAGTTGATCGCGCACGATGATCCCCTGTTGTGCGGAGGCCGGAGGTGTGGGGAGCGGAAATCGGGAGCCCAGCTGTGCAGAGGCTGGAAGTGTGGCGGACGCGAGCAAAATCAATGGCAGTATCCATCGGGTGCACTTCATAAAGCGTTCTCCTAAATGGAAACCATCGAGCAGTCTTTCTGTTAAAGATTTCAGCATCGCGATGCCACCCTCTCAAGATTACGATTTACTAATTCGATTGATTACCTAAGTTAGAGCGGTAATAGTTACATCACTTTTTTGCTAACTTCAGGAACCGCAACTACAATAGTCCTGCTGCTCTCGATCCCAAACACTAATTGCATGTCGCGGCCAAGCTTGAGGCCGAAATCGAATTCCCCGGCTTCATTCGTCCGCTTGCGGGAGACTGTATCTCCCTTCGACAAAAGACTGACGGGGACACCGCCCAGTCCGTGTCCGGGGTTCATCGAGTCCAGGAGTTGCCCGACCAACACCATGGATTCCGATCCTGGCGTGGGCTCCATGCGCATATCGATGCAAACGCTGCCTGACTTGTAAAGAAGCTGCCTTGCCGAACCGCCGCCGCTGCGTATGCCCGCCGCCAATGGCTGCAGGTCGCTATCGAATTGCAATGTAGCCAAATCGAGCTTCCCCGACGGGAAAGAAATAACGTTGCGAAGCGTAAAACCAGCTCTTACCGCCTGGAGGGAAGACTCCGGTGGTTTCACGCGATTTGATTGTCTCGTCTGCTCCATCACTGTCCTCCATACATTCTGACTTTTCAAGCACTCTGCGCATTGTTCGTCGAGATGCTGCTGCATCGCTAACGTTTCCCCTCGACTTACTCCGCGTACGAAATTAACCCATTGTTCCGTCGAGAAATGTTCCATACAGCCTCCACTTAAACCTGAGAGTGATGCTTCTATGGAATAAGGGTAGGAAACCATTTAGGAAATAGGTCGTGGAGTGCGCGCAATGTCTATCTTTGGTAACTAAGCGGAGAGGTTACCTACCAGGGTAAAAGGGGCCCAATAATAGGGATGCGGACGATGTTCTCGAAGACTGAGGGTAGCTTTCTGAAGGGCGACCGCCATGTTCTCGCCCGCGGCCAGGTTACGGTAAAACGCGGTCATAAATTCCATGGTGCTGCGATCATGAACATCCCAAAGACTCAAAAGGGCAGCGCGGGAGCCTGCGTAAATCAGACCCCGGACAAGACCTAGCAGTTCATCCCCCCCAGCGACAACGCTCATTCCAGTCGAGCACCCGCTTAACGTAACCAGTTCGGCCGGAAGCTTGAATTGATAAAGGTCAAGTAAGCTGAGGATGGAATCTCCCATGCGTATTCCCGAGAACATCGGACTGCTCTGCCGGAAGTACCCATGAGTGGCAATGTGGATGAACCTGGACTGGGATCCTTTATTCCGCAGCACAGTTGTAGTCGCCTCCTTATTGAGAAACAATTCAGCCTGCGGAAAAATACTGGCCACCGCAGTAGCTTCATCGAGGATTAAGGGGGCAGCCGTGTCCGCGACACCCATTACCAATGCCGGCCCGTGATCGTTGACGGGCCGATTATGGCAAAAAGTGTGGATGGTTGCGCTGGGTGCATATGAAACACTAAATTGATCGATCAGATATTGCCGGCCGTCGAACAACGCCTGAAACGGCAGACGATGGAGAGTGCCGTGCGGAACGATGAGCAAATGCCGCCCTGTGAGATACGTTTTCAACGGAGCGACCAACACATCATAGAGATCTCTTAAGTGTTGCTGGGTTGCCTTCAGAAGAGAGTCGCCGAAGGTGCCTACGTAGTCTGGGCCGAGACGGAACTTGGCAAGCTGAAACTGCAATTTTTCGAGCAGGGAAGTGATGCCTTGCTGATCTTCCGTAAGGGCAACGATTTCCAGTGTCTCTTGCGTAAGAATGACCGCGAGCAAACGCTGCCGTATCTGGAAGTATTCGATCAGCGTCGAATCTGGGGGTAAGCTCTCCCGAACTTCCTTGAGAGTTGCGGCCCGGGAAGAAGACAGCCCCGCGAGAGCAGCTTTAGAAGCGGGCATCTCGCGAACCAGTCGGAGCATTTGATTTTCCCGCTTGTGGATCGCCGCTTCAAGGCCAGCCATGACTTTTTGAGAGGCTTTGGGGCCAAGAAGTTGTTCCTGCGCAAGCCGGTGAGAATGCCAGTTGATATCGGCGCGAAGTTCGAGCGCCTTGTGTTGAATTTCATCCTCCGCGTCCGCTTCCGAATCCTCGTTCCCTGACAATAACAACGAATCCTGAAGGGCACGCGACTTCGATTCTTCGATGTACTCAAAGGCTTTGGCAAGATCATGCTGTTCCGATTCTGGTTCGATGCAGAGCTGGATCAGGCCTTCGAAGATTTCGAGCTTGTCCTCCATGAAAGACATTTTCATTTCTTCGTTCTGCAAACCGCTGCGGGTTTTTTCCAGAAGGCGCCTGGCTTCTTGATAGTGACCATAAGCCTCGCGGCCAGATCCTATCGCCAGGTGAATCCTGCCCATCAGTTGTTGCGCCGCACATGCAAGCACCGGCAATTCGACTTTTTCCAGACCACTAATCGCCAAGGCACATTGTTTTTTCGCGATCTGGAGCTTGCCTGCCAAGAGGTAAGATTGGGCCAACAAGAGCTGGCATTCGGCCAGCTTGCTGGGAATGCGGGCACCCCGAAAGAATCTGTTCGCCACGTGACAGAGCTGCTGCGCTTCGCGATGACGGCCCAGCTCAATCAGAATGGCGGCTTTGTGTACGTCGGCCAGAAACGGCCAGAGTGAGTTTTTTTCCTTTATAAATTGTTTCCGTGCATCATCCAGCATTTTTACTGCTGGCGCGTGCTTATTCTGCCGGGCCATGGCGAGTGCGAGATTTACCAGGGATTTGCCCGCTTCATAGCCCATGCTGAGTTGTTGAAACCCGGTCGAGGCCTCATGGGCCATTTCTTCCGCGGGAGCGGCTAGATTCAGCTGAAGGTATATCTCCGACAGATCAAGCTGACAAAGGGCGACGTGATATTCGTCATGAGAGTTCTTGCACGCTTCCCGGGTCGCCAGCAACATACGGATGGCGCGACTGTGTTCTCCCCGCAGGTAGTGCAGCGCCGCGATATTGTAGTCGGCTTGCGCCACCAGCACGTGCATGCCATGCTTCCCGGCAATCTCCCGCGCTTCCTGATGGGCGGCCAGAGCGCCATAAAAATCGTTGAGATTGACCAGGCACAAAGCAATGTTGTGCAAAGCAACCCCCAGGCCTTCGGGATCTTTCTCGGCATCCGCTAGAAAATGGCGGTGAGCTCGCCGGTACCACTTCAAAGCCTCCGCAAAGCGGTCCTGACGGTGAAAGATGTTGCCGATATTGACGTTGAGGCGCGCGACGCGCCCTCGGTCCTTCAACGCCGAAAACATTCGAAGCGCCTGCTTGGCATTCGTCAGTGCCCGTTGATACTGGCCGGTAAGAATCAATGGTTGGGTAGAAGCGCTTAAGGTGCGAGCAAGCTCGGCGCGGTTGCGGAGCGCGGCAAACATTAGGCGAGCTTTGGAGTGATATTGGACCGCCGATTTGTTCTGGCCGGAAATGTAGAGAGCATTTCCCATTGCCCGAAGGCTACGTGCTCGCGCAGTCTTGTCTCGCAGCTGGTTTGCGATTGCCATTGCGAGTTGCGCCAGCGGTATTGCTCGGGCGGTATTGACCTTGGATTGGTCCCTGATCAGATCGGAGATCCAGACCACTGCTTGGGAGTTCAACAACTCTGCATGGCTGGCAAGGAACTTGGCTTGCGCAGCCTTGTGTTTCAGTCGAGGCAACTCATTCAGCAACTCGTCCGGAGATCCATTGCTGTAAACGGGATTGGCCGTGGTCGCCACCGTGATTAGTAACCCAGTATTTCCAATCGCTCCCTTAGCTTGTGCAGGCAGCTTCTTCGCGTAAAGCCAATCGATCCCGTGGCGAGTTTTAGTTCTTTTGCGACCTCTTCATAAGGACGTGGAGGGTCTTCCAGGAACAACATTTGAACCAGTTGTCGGCACTGCGGGGAAAGTTCACACAGGGCCTGCCGCACCAGTTGGTCCTGCTGCAATTGTGCGATCAGATTTTCCGGCTCTTTAAGGGATTCCGCAGGTGGATCCAGATCGTCAATTTCCTGAACCTTGCTACGCTGAAGCAGTTGCTTCCGATGAAAGCACTTGTTCCGTGCGACCTGGATCAGCCATGCCGGCAAGGCTTTCGGTTCGCGAAGTCGCGGCATTTCACCCAGTAGATCCGTGCAAACAGACTGAAATATGTCCGCCGAATCTTCTTCGGAAAAACCGTAGCGGATCGGAATGGAGAAAATAAGGTTCTTGTATTTGTCGATCAAGTCAGACCATGCCGATTCTTTTCCCTTCAGGCACTGGTCAATAAGATAGGAGTCGGAATTCGATTGGCTACTTCTGGTCCGCTTCGGAGCGGTGGTCATAGTTGCCCCATCGATCCCGCTCCGGAGAGAAACAACTTTGGGGAGGTCCATAGCATATCTGGATCGAGAGCAGAGGGAGATTGGGAAGATGTCGGGAAAGAAAACAGAGACACAAATAAAACGGTGCTCGCCTGAAGAAGAGCGTTGAGCCGCTCGAAAAAGCAGTACTTCATAGGACACATCCTCTGTCATGCACGAGCGGCCGGCCACGGGGGCCGCAGCTCACTTGCCAGAAGTACGTATGCTAGAAATACCGGAATAAGCGCGAGTCCCGGTATCAACATCCCCCAATGTGAAACTAATACTGAATACAGCTAGATGGCTGTCAGCATACTACCCCAGGTCGGAGCGGGTTCAGCCATCCAGACCCAAGAAAGATAACGTCACTTCTAGGAAAATATATGACGTCTTAATAAGACAGCCTGCATGGGTGAGGTTCGCCACCATCACTTAGAGAGCGTTTGGAGCTAACTTCCGAGTTGTAACTTACTAACGTCCGTAAGAGGTTTTAATAGCACTACGGTTTGTCCTCAAAGGGTACGATGGTAACAGGTCTGCTGCGTCGAAAGATGCGAATGCGAATCTTCCCGATCCTTATCAGGCAAAGCTTTCCCACGGAGTTCTCACTGTTCAACTCTCGTAATGCAGACACTTTTTCCAGAATGAAGTTGGGAACAAGGACTCGTAAGGTATTGGCCGTGCTCACTCAACCCGATTGCCGGAAGGGTGGCGCACGGATTGCATTCAGTTAGAGCATGGCACACTCGACTCTGGCTCCTGAAGACGATGAATCTGATTTGCTCCTTACTTACAACTACGGTCTTCCCCTAGGTAAGAACAAGAACGATTTAAAGCCGACAACAGAAACGCGGCGCTTCCGCTTTCGCTTCGACCCTGGGATGGCAGTACCCGGAACGATTGCCCCCTGGCCTGCCCTTGATCGCACCCTAGAGATTAAAGCGGACGACATCGACATTCTGGACGACGGTCGAGAACAGGCGAGCGAGCGATGAATACTTCAGAACTCAATATCGTACCTTTGCAGCTTGCGAGCCTTTGCCTGGACTGCGAAATGATCACCTCCGGGCGCGCAAATTGTTTCGCTTGTGGTTCCGCGGCGCTGCTCGACATTGCCCGGGCATTGGACGGAGACAAATATGGCAGTCGTGTGCCACGGAAGCGGGCAGCCGGCCACAAATATGTCTGGTCTGCTCGCGCTGGTAGTTGTAGATACGATAGCGTCTTACAGATGGTGAAACAGCTGAAGAGCAGCAGAAATGGAACCGGTACAGATGGCTGCCCTTAGGCTCCTTGTGGTGGAAGACGACGTGGCGAGCCTTGAGCTGATGGAAGAGGTGTTTTCATCTCTTAAGGCAGACGTGCGCGGCGTCGGCGAAAGCAGCAAAGCCGCTGAACTGGTGAATCGCGAGCGTTTCGACGGAATCTTTCTTGATCTGGAAATGCCCAGCATGAACGGATTCGACTTGTCGCGCTGGATTCGCAATTCGTCGTGGAACAGATCCACGCCCATTATCATCGTTACCGGACGCGACGACCGGCAGACCATGCAACGAGTGTTTGCCAGCGGTGCGACCTTCTACCTTCAGAAACCCGTTGACCGGCATAAACTTACGAACTTGTATCGCACCGTGCGAGGGTCGCTATACGAATGCCGGCGGCGATTCCTGAGAGTTCCATTGCACACTGACGTCACGTGTACCGTCGATTCCCGTCAATCAACAGGAAAAACCTGGAACCTCAGTCAGGGTGGAATGCTGATCGATGTCGAAAATCTTAAGCCTGGGCAGCGTGTGCGCCTGTCTTTTCGCTTGCCCTCTTCTGGAACTGTGATCGATGCAGACGGGACTGTGGTCTGGGTTGCGGAGAAACGGCAGGGAATTCGCTTCGAGCATGTCAAGAACGTGGAAGCCATACGGGAGTTCATTACAGAAATTGAGAACATGGATGGAATCGGGGGATAAAACAAAAAAATTATTTCTCGAACCTAGTTTTTAGCTGCCGCCGTCGCATCGGGCTTCCGCCCGCCGATGAGGCGGTCAATTTCCTGGTTGAGTGCGGTAGGATTAATCGGCTTCGATACATAAGCATCGAAACCTTCCTTCAGAACCTGGTCTCGATCTCCTCTCATCGCATATGCTGTAGCGGCCAACACGGGCAGTTGAGCCGTCTCTGGAGTGGCACGGATCTTCCGTATCGCGCCAAAACCATCGAGTATCGGCATTCCCAGATCGAGTATTAACAGATCGGGACAAACCTGCCCGATCATTTCCAAAGCTTCCTGGCCATTGCATGCTTCGAATACTTCGAATCCGCGCAGCTCGAGAAGCTCACGCAACAGCTCGCGATTTACCGGGTTATCTTCCGCAATAAGAATCTTCACGATTGCCTCGCTGCGCGCGCCTTGGCTTGGCTTTGAATCGCCTGACGGATCTCGGACAGGATCTGCTGATGCCAGGACCCATTCTTCTGAATCAATGCCTGTGTCTCCACATTCAGAAGTTTGAGTTCATCCTGGGTGAGGTTTTTCGCGGTCATGACAAAAATCGGCAGGCTTTTCAGTGCATGGTTATGGCGTATGTGGCGGATGAGCTCGAAACCATCCATGCCAGGCATCATAAGGTCAAGTACCACGGCGCCGACGAGTTTCGAAGAGAGTACCTCTAGAGCCCGAGCGCCGTGCTGAACGACTTGAGTCTGGTATCCAGCCGAGCGCAAGGTCTCCTCCAGCAACTCTAGCGTTCTAATGTCATCATCCACCAAAAGAATTGCGGAGTCGTCGTCGTCCGGATCAGGGATGTGTTTCCGAAGCGACTCCACCAACGCCAGCTTATTGACAGGCTTGATGAGATAGTCGACCGCGCCGAGAGCAAATCCGACTTGCTTGCTATCGATAATCGACACCACAATAACGGGAATATTTTCGGTTTCGGGTGCCGCTTTCAAAGCGGCTAAAGCTTGAAAGCCATCACCCTCCGACATCAGCACATCAAGGGTGATGGCAGCAGGTTTGAGTGTCCTGGCTTTCCGGATGCATTCAGTGCCCGACTCGGCCATCACTACGCGGTAATCTGATTCCAGATAGCTGGCTATGAGTTCGCGTGCCGGCAGTTCGTTATCCACGACGAGAATTAAAGGTTTTTGCTCGGCCGTTGCGGCGGAAGGGTTGGATGAGGTGCCGTTGATACCGCGGGTTTCATCGTCGGCCAGGCCCGCGGGAAGAGTAAGGCTGAAGCAGCTGCCTTTTCCGATCTCGCTCTTCAACCCAATCGTGCCGCCCTGCTGCTCAACCAGACGTTTGGTGATGGCTAACCCGAGACCGGTTCCTTGCTGCGCGGCAGCTGCGGTTCCTTCAACCTGCTTGAACTCTTCGAAGACCATCGCATGATTTTCAGGGCCAATGCCAATACCCGTGTCCGTCACGGAAATACAAACGAAGTTTTCGTCCTTGCAGCACGCAACCTCGATTCGACCATCCTTCGGCGTGAACTTCACGGCATTGCTGAGAAGGTTATAGAGAATCTGTTTGAAGCGAACGCGGTCGGCATAGACTGCCAGTTCAGAAGGCACGCTTTGTTCAATCTGAATATTCTTTGCCATCGCCAGGGGGCGAATCGTGGATAGAACCTCAGGCAGCGCGTCGTTTAGTTTGAAGTCTTCGCATCTTAGTTCGAGCAAGCCGGCCTCGATCTTCGAAAGATCCAGGATGTCATTGATTAATTGCAGTAAGTGCGCCGAACCTTGCTTGATGTGACCGACAAAGCGCTTTTGCTTGGGATTGAGCGGGCCGGGGCTTTCGTCAGACAGGAGGTCAGAGAATCCTACAATCGCATTCAGCGGCGTTCTAAGTTCGTGGCTCATACTCGCCAGGAATTTGCTCTTCATATGCGTGGCGCGCTCGACTTCGCGATTGCGAAGTTCCAATTCGCGATTTGCGGCCTCCAGGCTCGCCATAATTTTTTCGCGCTCTTCTTGTGCCCGCTTCTTTTCCGTGATGTCCACGGCAATCACGAATTCAGCGGCGCGACCATCGAAGGTAAGCTCGTACGAAGTTATTTCGACGTAAATCAGGCTGCCATTCTTTTTCTGATGCGGCCACACTCCTTCGCTGCGAATGGCGTCACGCGAAGAAGATAGACGCGCGAGGAGAGCTGGTATCTCGCGGACGGGTCGGATGTCGCGAATCGTCATCGATAAGAATTCTTCTCTGGAATACCCATAAGCATTGATGGCGGCGCGGTTGACGGCCAGGAAGCGAAGCGTTTCGCGATCGTAAATCCATGCTGGCTGGGGATTCAGTTCAAACAACTTGCGATAGCGTTCTTCGCTGGCGCTCAGTTCACCTTCCGCTTCCTTCCGAATGGTGATGTCACGGGCAACGGCATAAATGAGCTGCTCTTCGGGCACGCAGACCGCATTCCATAGAAGCCATTTGTAGTCGCCATTCCGGCAGCGATAACGGTTTTCAAATGCGACCGCGGATTCTCCTTCCTGAATGCGGGCAAATACCGCGGAGGTTCTAGTCTGGTCGTCCGGATGAATGAACTCCATGCGCGGCCTGGCCGCAAGTTCCTCCGCTGTAAAACCCAAAACTCTTTCCCAACTGCGATTCAGATTCCGGAACATCCCGTCGAAGCCAATCGTGCACTGCATGTCGAGCGAAAGATCCATGAAGCGATTGCCGGTCTCGAGTTGCGAATAAAGCGACCCCAGGAAAATGGTCAACGCCCATCCCACGCACAAGAACGCGAATCCGAGAATCCATACCCGGTTTTGCACCAGCCGGATCGCCTGTTGCTGAATCGCAACCGGCTGTTCCACGATCACTCCCCATTGGAATTGATCGATTGGCTCGTAGTGGGTGAATGCAGTCTTCCCATCACGCACAAAAATCCCATCGCCCGCCTCTCTCTCGCGTAGGTGCTTAACGGGTTCGTAATCCGCAAGGCTGATGGCCTCGGCGTGAGCGTCGATATTCTGCCGTGCGGCCATCTGGCCCTGTTGGTCGACAAGCAGAATTGTCCATCCGCCTTCGAGTCGCGTATCTACAAGGCGCTGGCTGATGGTGTCAATCGCATCGGCGCCCATAAGGATTCCTATGGGTTTGCCTTGGTCATTCAGGATTGGAATGGCAATCGCAACAACCAGTTCATAGGGTGCGACGGCGGACTTGTATACCCCGGAAACGTAGGGCTTGTTTTGCCGGATAAAACCTTGGTACCAATCGCGATAAGCAAAACTTCGGTTTATCAGCTCAGGCTGCTCGGGAACAATTGCTTGCATCGTGCCGTCGAGGGCGTAGACGCTGACAAATGAGAAGTCCGGGCGCAAGGACCTCGCATTCTGGAGATGCCAGGCAAGGACCTTCAAATCTCCGTCTTTAAAAGCGTGGTTGAAGGTACGTCGGCTCGCAATGGACTGAAGGAAAGTAATGCTTGCGCGAAAGTTCTCTTCGGCCAAAGTTGCTGAGACCCGCGCGATTTGAGCGCTCTCAGTTTTGGCTTGCTTCTGTGTCTGGTGCTGCAGAACCTGGCTAATCGAGTAGGCGAACAGAGCAATCGGGACCACCATGAGCAGAAAAAACAGAAGGTAGATCCGCCACCTGGCTTTCGAAACCCATTGCCCAACGCGGACAGATGTTTTCACCGGGACTCCTTCATAAGGAAACTCTTACAGCCATTCATCAGAAACGATCTGGGAAGCAGTTCGTATTCTCTAGCTAGCTGCCGGCCGCGGAACCGCGGGACAGAAAATCTGCGGTGCCCGTTCTTACAAGTCGCTCAAATTGGTCGAAAATGTTTGGATCCCACCAGCCTCTGGCCACTTCCTGCTTCATGGTTTGAAGGGCATCGGTGATGGAGAAGGCATGTTTGTACGGCCGCTCGGTCGTAAGCGCGTCATAAACGTCCACAATCTGTAACGCACGGGCGGTGACGGGTATGGCCTCGCCGCGAAGCCCATCGGGATAGCCCGAGCCGTCGTATTTCTCGTGATGATGGCGAATAATGGGCAGCACGAGGCGAAAGGACTTCAAGGGCGCGCAAATGCGTTCTCCTACCGCGGAATGTTCTCGCATCAACTTCCATTCGTCCGGCGAAAGGCTGGCTGGCTTCAGCAAAATGGAATCTGGAATTGCGATTTTTCCAATGTCGTGGACGACTCCTGCTCTTCGTAAGGCTGTTATCTGGCTTTCCGGTAGCTGCAGTTGCTCCCCAAGGTGGGCAGAATACTCAGCTAGGCGCTCACAGTGACCGTGCGTATACGGGTCCTTGCCTTCAATGCTGCGCGCGAGTGTGAACAGGACAGATTCAGCCCGCTCCAATTCATCAGTGCGCATTTTAAGTTTTAGGAGAGAACGAACACGGGCGAGTAATTCAACCTGATCGATAGGGCGAGTTAGAAAATCGTCCGCGCCCGATTTGATTCCTTGTAGGCGGTCCTGCTTATCGCCCAGAGAAGTCACCAGAATGACTGGGATCAGGTACGTCTCAGGATTGGACTTGATCTTGTCGCACAGTTCAAAGCCGTTTAATCCCGGCATCATCACATCCGAAAGCGCCAAATCGATCTGGTGCTCGGACAGGGCGGACAGAGCGGCTTGACCATCGCTTACGGAAACAACTTTGAAGCCATGCGCAGAAAGCACTTCTTCGAGCAATTCTCGATTGGCAGCTTGGTCGTCTGCGACCAGAATGGTTGCCGGTGGAATTGGCTCCGCTGAATACGACATCACTTCACCAAGGCGAACGATTGCGAGCGTAGGTCTCATGCCAGATTTACATGGGAAATGAGGAACGGCTAATTACCGTAGTGACATTTAAAGCCTGGTGACCCGGAACCCTCGGCTAAGTAACCGTACGGCGGCTATCAGTTACGAAGGTGATCTGTTTTCCTCTTACTAAAGAGGATTAAAGTTTCATAACTCTCAGAGCCTTCTGCCCAGGTACTGTTTTTGTCCCCGCGGCCACCTCTGAGACCGGAATCCGCATGTCGAAAAAACGAGTTCTGATCGGCGAGGACGATAAGTCACTTCGATTTGCCTTGAGCGAATTTCTTCAGGCGCAAGACTATCAAGTGATTGAGGCCACAACCTGCGAGACCATTCGGCAGAGCTTCCGGAATTCCACCCCGGATGCGGCGATCCTCGACTACTCTCTGCCGGATGGAACGGCGATGGATCTGCTTCCCTATCTAAAGCAATCCTATAGTTCGGTGCCGGTGATCTTGCTCACCGGCAATGGAACGATTGAATTGGCGGTCCAGGCGATGAAGGAAGGAGCCGAACAATTCTTTACCAAGCCGGTGCAAATGGCGGCGATTGCTGTTGTATTAGAGAGAGTCTTAAAGAACCAACGAAATCACCAGAAGCAGCTTGCGGGCAAGGTGAAAGAAAAACGCGAATCGGTAGATCCGTTTGTCGGCGTGAGTGCAGCCATTCAGAAGGTGGCGGAAGAGGCGGAAAGAGTTTGTGGCAGCCACTGTCCGGTGCTGATTGCGGGAGAGACCGGCTCCGGAAAGGGCATCCTGGCGCGGTGGCTCCACGATCATAGCCCCCGAGCAGAAGAACCTTTCGTCGATCTGAACTGTGCCGGCTTCGGAAAAGAGCTTCTCGAAAGCGAACTGTTCGGTCACGAGGCTGGCGCTTTTACCGGCGCCCTCCAGCGGAAACTAGGTTTACTCGAAGTCGCGCAGAAAGGCACCGTCTTTCTGGATGAGATTGGAGACATGGATCTCCAAATCCAGCCAAAGCTATTGAAGATTCTGGAAGAGAAACAATTTCGACGGCTGGGGGATGTCCAGGAACGCCATTTAGACATTCGGTTGATTGCCGCGAGCCACGCCGATCTGGCTCAACAGATTCGCGAGAAGAAATTTCGCAGCGATCTTTATTTCCGAGTAAGCACAGTAGTGATTCGCATGCCCGCGCTACGCGAGCGGGTCGAAGACATTCCTTTGTTGGCGCAACATTTTTTCCAACGCATGGCGGTGGATCTGGGGCGAATTCATCTCATTCTTTCCGAACGAACTCTGGAGACCCTGACAACTTACCCGTGGCCTGGCAATATCCGAGAGTTAAAAAACGTAATGGAACGAGCGGTCCTGCTGGCCACAGGGGACACAATTCAACCACGGGATTTGCGCTTGGAGTACGTTTCCAGCGCAGCCGAGAGCAACGAAGACCCGTCCCACCTCACGTTTCGTGAAATGCAGCGCTTCCATATCCAAAAGGTGTTGACGTCCGAGCAATGGAATGTGTCTCGTGCGGCGACGCGGCTTGGCATGACAAGAAGCTCTCTCTACAACAAAATTAAGACTTTCGGAATCGTCCATCCTAACGGGCGCAATTAGACGAACAAAGCGGAACCGCTGGGGATATGTCCCATATCCTTTATGCTTTTGGTTTCTACTCCCGCACTTTGCGCAAACGCGAACCGGTTAGCGGGCTCACCCAGGATATTCTTCGCCCGTAATTCTTCCAGTGTTACTGCGGGGCAAAGAAGATTACATTGCACAAATTCGACTCCCATGTCGCCGAGTATGGTGATGTCGTCGATGGACTCGGCTGCTTCGGCTACCACCGCGCTGTGTAGCGCCTTTCCGAAAGTCACTACCGATTCGACTACCGCGCGGCGCTTCGAATCGTTCTTTAGGTCGCGTACGAAATACGCGTCGAGCTTGAAGTATTCGGGATGGCAATCCAGCATCATGCGATAGTTAGACTGTCCGACCCCCACATCGTCAAGCGCGATTCGCATACCTGCTTTCCGCAAGCTGGCAACGGTACGAGACAACTCAGGAATGTCGCAAGTAGGAGCATATTCCACGATCTCCACCGTAAAACGATCCAACGACAAGGAATGCTTATAAGCCTGCCGGCGGAGAGAATCCACAAAGCCGGGATTCTGTCCGAGGGTTGCGGCATGAACATTGACATTGATTCGAAGTTCACGAGGCAAACCGGCAACCTCCGCGCATATTGCTGCAATACAGCTGTTATCTACCGCTCTTTCCTCCTTCTTGCGGCGCACGTAATCGAACAGTATCGGAGCTGCCTCGAAGTGTGTGCCCCGTGGTCCACGAATCAGTGCCTCTACACTGTGGAGTTGATGTTCCCCAAGTCCGATAGAAAAAATGGGTTGAAATCGAACGGACAATTGCTGCGGGTCGAGGATCCTATCCAGCAACGATTTCCTCACGCGGCACCTCCACTGAGCACGGCCACGGTTCTTGCAAGATCCGAAAGGCGCATCGGTTTCCTGAGAAACACGTCCACGCCCTCATTGGCAGCCTCTGCCTTGAGCTCTGGCCAGCCATAGGCCGTTAGCACGACTACGCGGGTGGCCAGGGAGGCATTGCGAATGAACTTCACCAGATCGAGCCCGCCAAAGCTAAGTCGGCTCAGGCGAAGGTCTGTAATCACTACCGCGTATCGAAAATGAGTTAGCAGCGTTTGTGCCTCCTCAATTTCTCCCGCAGTATCCACGGAATATCCAAGCCCTGTTAGATAGTCCAAATAGGCCGAGACTAACTGGTCATCATCATCGACGATAAGTACTTTGGCGTTCATACCACCTGATTAGGCACTTAGACAGCCAAACCTGCAAACGCGGAAACCATTGATAACAAGGGCCAGGAAAGTGAGGCTCTGCTCGAATGTTCGAAGGCATTGCACCATTACGAAATGCAGACAGCGAGATTCAGAACAACTAATCCATTTCTGCTAAGCCGTTGAAACGCACCCCGCTCGATTGCCGCAAATGGCCGGTGTTTATTTAGCAAGTACAGTGTTTCTTGTATTACGCGGGTAATTTGACTGACCGTTTAGAGGGGAAGTACCGTCGTGATAAAGACCATTAAAGCGCACTAATCAAGCAAGTGAGTTGAGAGAGTGATTCCATGAAGCCTATTGTTGCCAAAAAGATAAGTCGCCGCGGTGCTGAACCGCAAGGGGATCTACGATCTCTTCTGCTGACACACAAAATCGAGTTGGTTGGCGAGCTCGCGCAGGCCATGGCAAATCAATTCAATAACATCATGATGGCAGTTACCGGCTATGCGGAGCTGGAATTAAGAAAGACGAGCACCAATCGGCGTGAGTTAGAGCAGGTACTAAAACATGCTACGCGAGCGACATCGTTGATTCAGAAATTTCTAGACTTCAGCCGGCGGCACAGCTACTCGCCGCAACTGCTGGAGCTGGATGGCCTGGTCACAGGGATCGGCGAGCTTATGAAGGAACTCCTGGGTGAGCAGGCAGGCTTCAGGCTAAAGCTCGATGCGAAATCTGGAATCATTCACGCCGACCGAATTGATATTGAGCAGACATTGCTCGCTCTTGTTTTGATCGCGCGGAATGCCATGCCTTCAACTGGACAGCTGACGGTTTCAACCTCACTCACCCGTCTCGACAGCGACTTTATTGACAAACAAGATGGAGCGGAACCTGGTAAGTATGTCGTTCTTTCGATAGAAAATGACACCACTGCGGTTCACGATTCCGGTGTGAATGCGGGTCTCGATCAGAGCGAGAGAGTTAATCTGTCCCTTGCGGCGGTGCGAGGGCTTCTCAAGGACTGCCGTGGGCTGGCGCGTTTTTCGATCAACCCCACGGCTGAGACCAGTTTTAAACTTTATTTCCCTCTATCGGGAAAAGAGGCCGTCGAAACACGAAACCCGCCTCTTCACCGAACTCCAGCGATAGCAAGAACAGTCCTGATCGTGGAGGATGACGATGCGGTTCGTATTCCAGCGGCGGAATTCCTGATGATGGAAGGGTTCAAGGTGTTGCAAGCGAGAACTGGCAGTGAGGCGTTAAGTCTGGTGCAGCAAAGCCGCTCCGCTCTCGACATCCTGATTGCAGATATTTTCATGCCCAAGATGAGTGGGCATCAGGTGGCTGCTGAGTTGCTCGGACTACATCCTGACCTCAAGATTCTGTACATGTCTGGCGACCCCGGCAGACCGAATGGGGACGCCGGAAAAGTGCCCCAGCACGCGACCTTACGAAAACCATTTCGCCTAAATGTATTGAGGGATAAGATCCACGATCTGTTAGGGGAATGAGCTGATTCGTACACCCAGCGAACGGCGGGCAGTCACTCCTGACGCGAGGTCGCGTTCTCGACGATCATGAGAAAGATTGCAGATACCGGCGCCGTCGTTCGGCAACCAAAGCCTTCTCGTAAAGAGGATGCCCGGTATCAGGCTGTGCTTGATTCTGCCCTGGACTGTATTATTTGGGTCGACGAGCGGGGCAAAATCATAGAATTCAACGCCGCCGCCGAGCGAACACTCCGGATTTCCCGCGCTGCGGTTTTAGGCAAAGATCTATCCGAAACCATCCTTCCTTCGGCACTACGCCCTCACTTGCGCAGCGAGCTTTTTGCTTCCGTCGCCTCCAGGGGAGTAGAGCTTCTGGGCACGCGGCTTGAGACCAAAGTGATGCGCGCAGGCGCGGAGGAATTCCCCGCCGAACTTACGGTGACCAGTACCCGAATCGATAAAAAAACAACATTTATCGTTTACATTCGCGATCTCACGGCCCGCCGCCTTGCCGAAGAAACGCTGGTTCGGCTGGCTGCCATTGTCGAGTCGTCGCAAGACGCTATTATCGGGACCGACCTGAAATGCCGGATTACCAGCTGGAACAAAGGCGCCGAACTTATGTTCGGCTACCCCAGCGCGGACGTAATGGGCAAAAGCATTTCCATCCTCTCGCCTTCGGACCGTCTTACAGAGGCGATTACGATTCGCGAAGAGGTACAAAAGGGGATTAAGACAAATAATTTCGAGACAGTACGAGTGGCGAAAGACCAGCGGCGGCTCGATGTTTCGATAAGCATTTCTCCCGTACTCGATTCTGATGGGAACGTGGTTGGCGCATCGGCTATTGGCCGGGACATTACGGCGTTCAAGCAGACGCAAGATGCGCTCCGTAAAGCGAGTGAAACCAGCATCTATGCATCTCCCATTCCGATCATCGCGGTTGATACCAAGCGCCGGGTGACCTTGTGGAATCCGGCCGCGCAAGCAGTCTTTGGCTGGAGTGAACAAGAAGTGTTGGGCCAGCAGAGTCCCCTCACGCTTGAAGGCGGTACCAAACAATCCTTACTCTTGCACAAACGCCTCCTCGCCGGCGAAACGCTTACTGGCATTGAATTGCGAGGCCGCAAAAAAGACGAAGCATCGGTAGCGATCAGTCTCTCGGCAACTCCTGTGTGGGATGAGAACCGCAAGATCAAAGGCATTATCGCCTTCCTCACCGATATCACCGAAACCAAACGTGCCGAAGAGGTGCTTCGCAGAACCGAACAAAAGTACCGGACGATTTTCGAGAATGCAATCGAAGGTATCTACCAGGCCACCCCGCAGGGAAAATACATCTCGGCAAATCCTGCGCTCGCTCGCATGTTCGGTTTCGACTCCTCAGACGAGATGATTGAGGCAAGAACCGACGTAAGAACGCAGCAATATGTGCATCCGGAAATGCACGAGGAGTTTGTCAGCCTCATGAGGCGGCGCGGGGTAGTCCAGAACTTTGAATACCAGGCTCATCGCAAAGATGGAAAAGTGATCTGGGTTTCGGAAAGTGCCCGCGTGGCACGGGACGCTCACGGGCAGCTCCTGCATTTCGAAGGGGTCGTTCAGGACATTACCGAGCAGCGCGAACTTGAACAGCAATTGCGGCAAATGCAGAAGATCGAAGCCGTAGGACGGCTGGCTGGCGGCGTTGCGCACGATTTCAACAACGTTCTCATGGCGATCAGCAGCTACTCGGAATTGCTGCAATTGCGAATCCCAGAGGACGATAGCAGGCGGAAGTATCTCGATGAAATTACTAAAGCGGTTGACCGGGCGGCCTCGCTTACCAAGGGACTTCTCACTTTCAGCCGCAAGCAGGTGCTTTCTCCGCATGTGCTCGATCTGAACGCACTCATCAACGATCAGCTTAAGATGCTGAGGCGATTGGTACCCGAGAATATTGATATAAAATTCTCGCCGCGCAGCGCTCAGGCGTTTATCAAAGCAGATTCCACTCAGATAGAGCAGGTGGTGATGAATCTGGTGATTAACGCCCGCGACGCAATGCCGGATGGGGGCCAGGTTCTGATCGAGGTCGGCGACAGCGGGCCTGATGCGAGCGGCAGCGGCATAGAATCTCCCAACACCGCATCCAGCCATATCCTGATTTCTGTTGCCGATAACGGTTGCGGTATGGACGACGCAACCAAGTCGCAGATATTCGAACCTTTCTTCACCACCAAAGAGGCGGGAAAGGGGACTGGGCTCGGTTTGGCAATCGTGTTCGACATCGTGAAGCAGAGCGGAGGCAAGATTTTCGTCGAGAGCGAAGTGGACCGTGGCACAACATTCGCCATCACTTTTCCGCGCGCCGAACCGGCAATCCGGCAGAACATTGAAGAAACAACTGAGACATTATCTCCAGCCACGGAAACCATTCTTCTGGTTGAAGACGAACCTACGGTTCGAGAGTCGATCGCAGAGTATCTCCGGCAGAACGGATATCAGACGCTTTCCGCAAGCGGTGGTCCTCAAGCCTTGTTGATCGCGAGGCAGTTTGAAGATCCTATTCATCTCATGCTTACGGACGTGATCATGCCGCAAATGAGCGGCCGGGAACTGGCAGAGCAGATTGCGAGCATTCATCCTGAAACCAAAATAGTTTTTATGTCTGGATATTCAGATAACTTGCTTTCAAGCCGGCAGGTTCTCAATCCTGAGCTTGTGCTGTTGCAGAAGCCCATCCGGTTGGCATCGCTTGGTAAGCGTCTGCGAGAGATACTCGACCGCGGTCCGGTGGCCAAGGCAGCAAGCGCTGGAAAATAAAATTAAAACACCTCGCTTCGTGCGGGCCCAACGGCAAAACATGCCCCGGGCTCAAACCCAGACATCTCAAGAACAGGAATCTCAAGAGAGAGAACATCTTGCAGCGGCGGCAATTTCTACCTCACCGGCACTTATTGCGCTAGAGGCCCCTAGTAGTTTCTCGATTCCTTCTGCGGCAACAGGCTTCGAGAATAGATAACCCTGGCCCACCTCGCAGCCCATGTGCTTGAGCATGGCCATTTGCTCTGGTCTTTCGATGCCCTCCGCGACAACTTTCATTCCAAGATTCTGCGCCAACATAACGATGATGCGGACTATTTCATGGGTTTCGAGATCGCGGTCCATCTCGGAAACAAAAGCTCGGTCAATCTTCAGCACATCTACGGGAAACCTCTGAAGACGGCAAAGAGAGGAGTAGCCGGTGCCAAAATCATCGATGCTGAGCCGAACGCCCAGCGCCTTCAATTCGCCCAGGATAACGGAAGACCGGTCTGCATCAGCCATCGCGATATTTTCTGTGATCTCCAAATCGACGCAACTGGGATCCGTGCCGGTTTGCTCGAGGATTTCTGCAATCTCGGCTGCCAGTTCTGGTCGCGCGAATTGCTTGGCAGTGATATTTGCGCTGATGATAAGAGGGGCCATCGAGGGGAATTGGGTGTTCCAGCGTCGGAGCTGCTCACACGCTTCGCGGAGCAGCTTACGGTTCATGGGGAGGATGATTCCAATCTCGTCGGCAACTTTGATAAATTCACCCGGCATCACGATCCCATGCGGCCGTTGCCAACGGCTGAGGGCTTCGAATCCGATAATTCGATTGCTCTGTAAGGAGACTAACGGCTGATAGTGCACGCGGAATTCGTCCAGATCGAGGGCCTTGCGTAAGTCCGCCTCCAGTTGCAAACGGTTAACCGCATCCGATTGCATACCACTATCGAACACCTCGCAACGGGCCTTTCCAGCTTGTTTGGCGCGATGCATGGCGATTTCGGCATCACGAAGCATGTCGCTGGCCTGGGTCGACGCGTCGTTGCTGAATGCAATTCCGATACTGGCACCGATAACAATTGCGTGGCCTTCGATCTCGAATGGTTCAGCAAGCAGGGTTTGAATGCGTTCCGATATGCGAATCGCATCGCTGGGATCGCGAATCTCTTCTGCCAGCACCACAAATTCGTCGCCTCCCGGACGTGCCACTGTGTTTTCACCCACCGGCGCTTCGCCGTTCTTATCGTGGGATCGAGAGCGCGGGATGGTGTCGCTTCCGCACAGGTAATTCTTCAACCGCCGCGCCACCTCAATCAGTAGATGGTCTCCTGCGCTACGGCCCAGGCTATCGTTGAACACTTTGAATCCGTCGATATTGATGAACAAGACCGCAAAACGAAAATCATACCGCCGGCGGGTGAGCGTGATTGCGCGCTGCACGCGGTCCAGAAAAAGCGCACGATTTGGGAGTTCAGTCAGGCCATCGTACAACGCATAACGCTCCAGCAAAGCCTCTGCTCGCTTGCGTTCGGTAATATCGCGGTTGACGATGACTAATCCCTTCGCATCGTCCATGCCGTTGCTCCCGGGAATGGCGTTAGCCGTCGATTCCAAAACACGCCAGGATCCGTCTTTATGCCGAATTCTGTATTCGAGGCGTTCCCCACGCCCTGTCAGATACGCTTTTTCCGCCGCTTCTATCACCCGCACGCGGTCATTGGGATGGATCTGTTCGATCGACGAACTTGAGGCTAGTTCCTTGGAGTTGTATCCCAGTATTTGTTCGTAGGCGGGACTGTTGTAAAGCCGCTTCCCCTGCCGGTCCACCACGGCAATCATATCCGCCGCGTTTTCGGTAATTAGTCGAAAGATGCGCTCCTGCTCCGCGACTTGTCGGCGAAAACGCTGAAACTGGAGATGTTGATAGGCCGTATAGATATCGAAAAGAAGCACCAACGCAGCCAAGGCCCGGACCCATTCTCTAAGGTTTAGTGAATAGAACTCCTCTCTTGTGGTTTCGAAAGCAGAGAAGGTCAAAGAAACAATACCGAACGTTAATATGAGGGTCACAACAATGGCGAATCCCCAAAGCCACCACTCCCGGCTTTCGATCTGGCGAATGCCGCGGAAAATAGACCCTGAACCAGGCTCGTAGCGACTTATCTCTGCCATTTTGAAGCCCCCTCTTTAAACCATCAAGCCGACGCTGCGCGACTTCTTTTGGAACAAAACGTGGCTCTCGTAATACGGGGGGAGGACTTAATCGGGTCTGTTACTACTTTCCACTCCTATCGCACCATTGCCTAAGGGAGCTAAGTGCAATCAGAACTCTTATCGCCCCTCTTTGCGAGATTACATTGGGTAAGTGACCATTGGGGGAGGGTAGGATTGACCGGAATCTGTCACCCAAAAGTAGAAACCTTTGCCCGAGACGACCCAGCCAATCCCTTTCTACCTATGCAGGGAGCGTGCCACTCAGTATCTTGTAGTGCGCCGCTTCGTAAGGTCTTATTTATCATGTAGTTACTGTGCTTTCGCCTTGAATCGCAAAATTCGTGTCCCGTCAGGATTCCAAAAATCGTGTCCGCTAATCAAACGGCGTTGCAAGCGATAGCTATAACTTAGTCAAACCCTAGAAACCGTGTGTATTAGTTATAAGTTCTTAATCAAATACCAACGGTGACGCGGTCCCTGCCTGCCGACTTAGATTGGTATAGGCATCGATCGGCAATTCTAAAAAGTTCTTCGCAATTGGATCCGTGCTCCGGAAAAGCGGCTACTCCGATGGATACCGTAATCTGCGCCAGGGCCACATTTCGGTATCGGAGATTGAGTTTTTTGACTTCACTTCGCAACTCATCGGCACGGGTCGCCGCATTCTGGGATGTCGAATCCGGCAGAATCACCGCAAACTCTTCTCCGCCCCACCGGCAGGGTATGTCGTCTCCCCGGAAAAAACCTGTTAGTAACTCAGCGGCGGACTGAAGAACAAGATCGCCGGCATCGTGTCCAAAAGTGTCATTAAAGCGCTTGAAATGGTCTATATCCAGGAACAAAACAGAAAGAGGATGGTTTTTGCGTCGAGCGCGAATCAGCTCACGTTGTAGCGATTCTTCCATGAATCGCCGATTGAACAGGCCGGTCAGAGGATCTCGGATCGACTGATCCCGAAGTTTCTCGCGAAGCTTTACGCTCGCAAGCGAAAGGGCTATCTGAGCCGCAGCACTGGCGGCCAAGCGCTGACGCGAAGCTTGCATCTCCGACACTTCACGATCCGAAGGAGGAAAGTGGAGATGTAACGTGCCCAGCGTTTCTCCCTGCCCCACCATGGGCAGACAAAGATAATCGCCAGCGGGCATTTCGGCCAAATGCGCGCAAGCAACCCCTGCCGACATGCTGCTCCAATGGGGTTGGCCACGACGAAGGGCCCAACACGCCTCGGGAGCAAAGACGGGATAAGAACGGCCTGATTCTCCCCAAGAAACTGCCACCTCAACCAGATTGCGCGATGCCCGGAAGGTATACAAAGCACCCGAAACAGCTTCCGGGAAGAGCTTGCGCACCGACTGGTCTACTACCGAACAGGCTTCCTTGGTGGTCGCGCAACATTCGAGCAAGCCGGCCATCTCATTCAGCAGTGTCATTTGGCCGGTTTGCACTTCGAGTTGCCTGATCAACCGGCTGAGCGCCTCACTATGCTCACGTTCCGCCCTCGACGCCCGAACTTGTTCGGAAATATCCTGGCAGATGGTGTAAGCGCCACGCATGCTGCCATCAATGACCAGGGGAACAGCCTGCAGCTCCACATCGAAATTCCTTCCGTCTTTGCGTTGCGCCTGTAACGTCTGTCGCAACGGATGTCCGCCCATGACTTGCTCGGACCAAAGTGTGCCGTTGGCCGCCGTAGCCTTGGGCAAAAGAGAATCAAGGTTGGCTCCAATAAGTTCCCCTGGCTCGCGTTCAAAGAGATTGGAGAAAGCCAGGTTCGCCAGTTCCACAGTCCCTGTCCGGTTGAGAACAGCGATGCCCAAGGGATTATTTTCAATTAAAGCATTCAAGTACGTGGTTCGTTCGTGGAGTTCGCTTGCAATCTGGTGGCGTTCCGTAACCGTCGATCCTACGACCAACCCCGTGGCCGACATCACGAACATGAGAATTCCAATTCTGTCCAGCAAGAGGGGCGGGGGAGGAAATAGATGCATGGCAATCACGATCCCGAAGTTGACAGCGAGGATGCCCGTCACCGCCTGCCGGATACCATGCCGTATGGCCATCCACAAGATGGGGATGAAACTTAGATACAGCAGCTCAAGATGCCCCCAGCGGGGTCCAAACATGATCCACAGCACTGCGAGCACCGCCAGCGCCTGGCCTACGACCTCAAGCAGCGGGCCCAGCTTCACTTCGAAGCGTTCCCACGCGAAAACTGTCTGAGTGGACGACTGAGAATCCACGACTGTCAACTTTCTTTGAATGCGGGGCAGGATGTGGGTCAAGAGAAATGGCGCCAATCCAAGCAGACCGATCTCGTCGCCGATAAACCAGTTTTGTGCCGACAGCCAGTAGTCATGCCAGCGGATCGTGTGATCCACTGCCAGGAATGCCACTCCGGTTGCGGTTGATAGTATGGCCGCCGCCGTGACCACCAAAATATAGCGGGCTACATCCCGGCCTCGGCGCAGGGAGGAATCAATTTTGAGCGGACCTCGTAGAATGGCCGCTGCTGTCCCGTACCAGAGTGCCAGGCTGGCAGCGCCAAGGGTCTCACCAAAAGATAGAAGAGGCTGGTGGTAAATCACCGCGCCGGCAAGAGCATCGGAGAACGCAACCAGCAGGGCGTACCACGGGCTTACGTCGAGCAGGAATGCAAGCGCCAGGCCGTTGGCTGGATACCATGCGGTCTCGCCCAATTTAGAAATGAAGATAGTTCCCGGCAGAGCAAGAACCAGATAGGCCGAAACGAAACCCAGGGACAACAATATATGGCGAGCGATCAGTGGTCGTCTTTGCACCAGGGGAGATCTCGGCGCTGCTCTTGAGTGTTTCTCCTGATACGCTCGAGATTGCTTGAGCATCGCCGTGTCTGAAGTGAATGCCATTGGGGAATTCCCGCCCATAGAAACCCGGTACCTATCTCAAATTAAGAGTGCGTTTAGCTTCAGAAGCGATAAAGAACGCCTATGTCCTCGAAGCTATCTATCCCTTTTTCTGAGTCTTGTTGCTGGGTGAGGATCCTGTCGTTGGGTGCGGTCACCGTCTCATGAAAGCGGTAGGTAGCTACGCGCTCCTGCACAAACCAATGCCGGTTCTCACGCGGGGTGGGAAAAGTTAACGTCACCTCCGGTCCGTGACTGCCATTTTGCCAATCGTTCCCGGTCATCACCCAATCGAGACCAACGCGCATGGAAAATTCGCGACGACACTCCGAACACTGACGGAAAGTCACGTCGCGGCCTCCACCAATCTGCGGACGGTTATTGCCCTTGGTGTAATTGGTGGTGGAAAGCTGACTCCAGCGATATCCCGCACCCAGAAACCAGTGCGAGGGTTCACCCAGGAATGCGGGCAGCCACGGGAGCCGGAAGTAGATACCTCCATCGAGATAACGGTCATGGCCGTTGGCATTCGGCTGGTCGGCGTCGTCCACTTTGCGGCCGTCGTCGTACGCCGCAAGGGCTTTCATTACCCAGCGCCTGCTCTCGACATTGATTCCGGTTTCGGCCCGGTAGGCGACGGGAGCATACCCTCCACCCATCAGCGACGGCCCGAAATACAGGTAAGGATGCGGTATCAGCGATGTCAGGAGGTGGTCGACGTCTTCGGGGTCGGCGGGTGCTGTGGAAACGGCTTCGGTCGTTGCGGGAGCTGAAAGTCCCGACGCTTCGCCTGAAGCAAGCAGTAATGGCACGTTAGCCGTTTGTCCCACCATACTGCCATGTAGGCATAGGGACACTGTCGCAACCAGCAAGAATCTCTTTTTCATAATCGCCCTATTACGGTCATAACTACACATCGGCAAATGCATGCCTCGTTCCGAACCAGCCATATCCTGAAGGGCAGAGTCTAGTCGTGTTGTATCTGTGCTTTAGAGTGGGTGAATGCGGGCAGGCTTGAATCAGCGGGGTAGGGGTGGTGTCCAATTTCCGGAATACAGGTCAGCTTTGGGACGCAAAATTGGAAGAAAACCAAGCAGGGTGCGAAGCTCACCTGGCGCGGGTAATACACACGCGTCACCACCGAATCCGTGCAGCGCTCGGCAAAGTAATGAAGTCAGTTGGAGGCGTTGTATGTCTGCGGTGTTATTTCGCCACGCTGAACGTGGTCCAGGGATATGAGTTCATGTCCCGCAGAAGAGGCTTCTCCCACTCGAATTCCGGATGCTCACTGAGATGCGTGGCCGCCTTGAAGTCCATGCCACAGGCGTGGCCTGCGGCTGCCGTGAAGCTCATTTCCTTGGTCATGTTCGCGTCGGCGGCTTTGTTCTGGACAGCTCCGGCAGTTCCGTAGGGTGGCTGCCAGTCTCCTTCCCCACGCGAAGAAAGATCGATGTGGCCGTCCAGGGTGCGTTCGTCTGGATCCTCCTTGTTCTCGAAGGTGTCATAGTGGTCGGCCAGAAAACGCTGTGCCGCGGCAACATCGATCTTGCCCTTATACTCGGCCATGAGTTGCTCCCAGCGCACGTGACGGGCGTTGTTGCTCGCGCTCATGTCATGCGGATCGAAGTTGGTTTCTTCGCGGATGAGTTTCTCGTTGATGGGAAAATTCGAACCGACGAAATAACCGTCACTCTTGCGTTCCAGCGTCACGTTCTTCAGGCCTAGTTCGAGCCGGCCGATTTCGTTTTTCTCGGTGTCGGCAAGCAGCCAGGTATTGGCATAGCCGCCGTTGTTGCCTTCTTTCATAATGCGAGTGAAATCGTCGATCGAAGCGGAATACTGCGCCGCCTTGCGGGCGCGAATAAACTCCGGAATTCCCTTGGAATCGTATCCAGAAAAATTGCCTATGGTTGTTTCCGTGATAACCATTCCGGCCGAGTTCATCACAAAGTCGTCGGCACTGTGAATCACGCCCGGCAGGCCGTCCATCAGCATGCGCTTTCCATTGGCCGGCACGATGTCGTAAATGATGGTCCAGCGCGCGCCATCCAGGTATTCCGTCCAATTATTATGCGCGATCACGATCTTGCCATCTTTGGTATAGCTGCCGGTTGCGACGAACGCGCTGCAATGCTCCGGAACAGAGCGCGAAGCCGTGGTCTTAATTCCGTGTTCTTTGTCGTATTCCTTGACGTAATAATCCCATTCTTGCGCCGCGTTTAACGCCACCACATCCCACAGATCGATTCTCACGCCGTGCGCCGTGGCCCCGTCGCTGATTCCCTGAAGTTCCTCGCGATACTCCGTCTCGATCTTCGGCCACATCATGCTTTTCGCGGCATCCCGGAAGAATTTCCAGTCTTTCTTGTTCAAGTGAGTCTCTTCGAGCATCGTCACTTTTAGGGCGTCTTCAATCTCAGGGGCAAGCAGGTAGCCGTTTTGAAAGCCGATTTCGTGCGGAGATCCCTGCAAATGGACGAACGTCCATCCGTTTTTCGCTGGCAGTCGGTAAGCACCGCTGAGCTCTTCCTGCGGTTTTGCGGCGTGAGAGGATGCCGCGATCGAGAACGAAGAAAAAAATCCTGTCAGGAAAAGCCCGGCCAAAACCAGCACTGATCGGCGCATGTCAGCTCCAGGGAGTATCCAATTCGAATGGATTGTAGCAGAGTTGGCAGGTGGTTCTTTGGGCCGCGGGCAGGCTCATAATTATGGCATTGCGCGCAAGAAGGCCTACCGCCTTGGGCCGGGGTCAGCGGAAACGACCGAATCCGCGATCCATTGCAGGTAATTGGCAGAACCGTCTTCGATGGTCAGGCATATGCACTCCGGAAGTTCGTAGGAGTGCAATTCCGTGATCGCTTGACGAACCTTGGCGAACGCCGCTGAGGTCGTCTTAATGATCAAAAGCCACTCAGCCGATTCTTCAACGGCACCCTTCCACCGGTAAATCGAGATGATGCGCGGAAGCACACTAACGCAGGCGGCAAGGCGAGCTTGAACTAAGTGCTGGGCGATCTTGTGGGCTTCTTCTTCGGATCCCGCCGTGGTTAGGACGATTCGTTTCTCGGTCATATGTGAGACCAGCCTTGCATAAGATCAGCCTTGGCAATTGCTTTAAACATGCTAACGCAGATCAAGTTCGTCGACGGAGTAGTTGCGGGTCCGGTGTGATTAGAAATGTGCCGGGAAAAATGATGGCGCAAAAAAGCGGCTGGACGAGCCATTGCAGGATTTGGGTAACCAAGTTGGTTCGTGTGATCCCAGCCACGAGAACTTCCGCTTGACGCGCGAGGTGAAGAGAAGTTCACTGGAAAGTTGAGGTCCAATCCGCTCGTATTCTCCTGGAGAAGTTAGCCACATCAGCCAAGCAATGGATTTTCAACTAAAGCGCTTTCCAAAATTCCAAGGTCTTCCTCTGAAGCAGGATGGGCTGCGCCTTGTTGCCCAGCATGCGCCCAGAGCCGAAGCTCTAGCGGCATCTTGGATTGGACGTGTACGGCCATTTTTCTCGGGTGTCTACGCCTTGCGACGGAAATTGGCAACCTTTGCCGTCGCGTTGCTTGCCGGACTTTTATTCCTCCACGTAATGTTTGGCGCTAACGGGATGGTCGTTTACAAGCAGAAGCGAGCTGAATATGAATCTCTGCGTAAAAAGGTTTTGTTGGAACAGAAAGAGAACGAGCTCTACACGCAGCAGATTCAAAGTTTGAAGACCGATGAAAAAGCGATTGAAAAGGAAGCGCGCGAACAACTGCACTACGCTCGTCCGGGTGAATATGTGTATGTGCCCCCCGCGCCGGTGAATGTACCGCCTCCCGCAAACCACTCGGCGAAACGGTAACTCTTTTCCGGTTTTGTCTCCCCCGCTGGTGTGTCTTGACACCTGCCTCGCTGGGCTGTGGTATAGTTCGGCAATCGAGCGTCGGTGCGGAGCGGATCTGCCGGGCGACCGATGAAGTTCCTGCCATAACCAGCGGCCCAAAGGCTGTGATCAAAGGAGAATACCGGCTATGAAGCAGTTCCTAGCGATTTGTCTTGCGATGTGTTTTCTTTTCGCGCTCACGGCGTTGGCGTTTGACGATATGGGCAAGGCGACAACCGTGAACGGATGGGTAAGTGATAGCCAGTGCGGCGCCAAGGGCGCCAACGCCACAGCTGAGGCATGCACCAAAAAATGCCTGGCGAAAGGCGCCAAGATGGTGATCGTCACCGATAAAGATCAACAAGTGCTCATCGTTGACAATCCGGATGCGCTCGAAGCACATGTGGGCCACCATATAACGGTGACTGGACATGTCATGGGCGATTCGATCCACGTGGATAGCGCAAAGATGTTGTGAAGAGATTCCGGTCAACAAAAAGGGCGGCTCGCGCCGCCCTTTCGCTTTTGGAGAAGACTTTGTTCCGATCAATCGTTTCCTCGACAAAAGCTATCGAGGACAGGTCCCTGCAGACCGAAAGTTCTCAATCATAAGAGAAAGTCAGATTGTCGAGGTAGACGTTATACGGATTCTGCCACTGGTTCCCATCCATCTGATAGTTGATGGTCACGCCGTACCAGCCCGGAGTCGACCCGTGGTTGTAGGTCCAGTTAAGGTTACTGGTGACGCCATTCAATGTAATGGATTGATAGGTCAACTGGTTGTTGGAAGTTCGCTGCACCTTAATGGTGAGATGATTCCACGCGTTGCTTTTCGGATAGCACGGGATTCCAGTCGGTATCCAGTGAGCGCTCTGGTCATCCCAAACGTCCCATTCGTTGCCGCCGGCGATGCGGCACTCATGGCCGAAGATGAATCCCATATTGCCGAAAAATTGGTTGACATCGAACTCCAGCGCTTGCGACGTTCCCAGGTTATATCCAAAGAAATAGACGTCGTAGGTGAAGTTGTGCAGGGAAGGCACGACGCTCTGATTGGAGTCCGGCATGCCTTGCGACGAGGAAGGACCGATCAGGTGGTTGTTCCACAGTGCATCGGAAAATCCCACCGTGCCGCCGACGTCATATTCAGTGGCATCTCCGCTGAGTGAAGGAGAGCTGACACCCTGATTCATCCAGAAATTAATCCCATCACAAGGTGAAGGGGAGCAGTCAACAAAGTTGGGGCCCCGCTGGCCATATTGAGCCCAGCCGCCGCTGTGCTGAAGATTATAGAAGGAGTTGCCCCCGCTCGAAGCCGATGCGCTTACCTGAGTTGCAGGGTTCACGGTGATCGACGCCGATGCCGAGGCCGATGGGTCCGCGGCGCTGGTGGCGGAAATCGTAACCGCAGTGCTGGCGGTCACTTGCGGAGCGCTGTAAACACCGGTGCTGGAAATTGTCCCCTGCGATGCTGTCCAGGTTACGGCGGCATCGGTGGTATTGCTGACCTGAGCTGAGAACTGAGTCGACCCGCCGGCGGAGACCGTCGAGGCGGAAGGCGTCACCGAGACCGCAACATCGGTCGCATTCGCCACGGTTATCTCTAAGGGCTGTTGCTTTGAAAGTCCCTTGGAATCAGATATCAACACGCTGAAGCTAAAACTGCCACTTGCACTGGGTGTTCCTGAAATCGTCCCCGTAGTGCTACTCAACACAACGCCTTGAGGTAGTGCGCCGGATGAAGTCGAAAAGGCGTATGGGGGAGTGCCGCCGCTCGCACTGAGCGCTCCACTATATGCCGAACCGACTGTCGCCGTCGGAAGGGTCGCAGTGACGGTAAGGCCAGTAGCTGAATTGCCACCCCCTGCGGTGCTTGAACTGCCGGGAGCCGAGCCTCCACATGAGCTGAGGAAAACGCTGGCGCAAAGGATTGTGCTGAGTGCGGCAACAACTTGCGGAAATCGCCGCCCAGCCGCAAATATTTTGTGCGCGCGATCGGATAACTGGCAAAACATCGATCTACCTCTACAAAGGAATTTTCGAGAACTCTCCACAGGAGGGTCCTCGAGTTTTACGGCAAGGAGCTCACCGGGTAATCACTGCCGGGATTTAAGCCAGATCGGTGCGGAGTCTCGCGGCACCTTTATTAGCAGACGTTCAATTGCGGCGCTGATACTGCTTCCAACCGTAGACTTACATCGGGGTTGCTTGCGGAGCCCTACTAGGTCTAATTGCAGGAAGGTACAGTGAGGTCAGTATAGCCAAGCTGGGAGCCAGTTGTGAAGGGGCTGGCCGTAAAAATACCCCTCAATTCCTACACAGAAGTGCAGCCAGCGTAACCGCATTCTGCGGCGTCATCGACTCGGCACCGTAGAAGAATCAGGAAGTCGATTTTCGCCGAATCGAACCCAGTCAACTCTCTGGTTTTCCTTTCGTCAGATCCTGCCATAGAGGCTTAGGGCGCACGAAACGTCATTGCTTTTGAGTTGGCTTAAAGCTCTGGTTAATGGACGAGCGCCGCTCTGCTGGGTAGTTATTTGCAGTGGTTTAGGGAAAGGAAATATGGACCGGTCGGTAGATCACAGTATGGTCGGATCGTGGCGATGCGAATAAAACGATGACAGTCACTGAATAAACAGAGGCGACGAGACATGAACTCCATCGAAATTCCAAAGCAGACTGACCAGAAGAAATGGAAGCAGCTTTTTGAGGGATCGTTGAACCGGTTGAATGGCCGCGAAGTGCCGGCCTCACAGCAGCCAATTTGCCGCGTAAAGCGGCCGAACGTAACGCCTGAGAGCGATTATAAAGCGGCCATTACGGCCGCGGCCGATTCGCTTGCCGCCCTTTGGCAGATCTCGACCCCCAGGCGGCAAGGCATTTAGCTCCCTTAGTCCGTGCAAGCTTCATGGCGATAATAACGGCTGATTTCGCGGCCTCCCGGCGGCGAAGTCAGCCGTTCTCCTTGATGAGGAGACACAATGAGAAACTGACTCCGCAAAAATTTGCACCTATACTGCACCTCCGATACCCGTAGGCCTGTTCTCTGCAAAAGACGCCGTGACTGGTAGACTCGTAGGGTAATCCTGCCGGACTAACGACTAACACCTAACGATTAACAATGGCCATCCTTTCTGGAGAATCCGCCGCAATTGCGGGACTTCTAATTGCAGGAATTCTGCTCTTCACGCTGTTCGGGGAAGCTGCGCCGCCGGTGGGGACCGCGGCGCCGGAATTCTCGCTTACTTCGCAGGACGGCACACCGGTTAGCTTGAAGGATTATCGCGGCAAGTGGATAGTCCTGTATTTCTATCCCAAAGACTTCACCGGCGGCTGCACCATCGAGGCTCATAACTTTGAGCATGACCAGGACCAGTATCGGCAGAAAGATGCCGTAGTACTGGGAGTAAGCGTGGATAGCGCCGACTCTCACAAACGGTTCTGCACCAAAGAAGGTCTGAACTTCAAACTGCTGGCCGATACCGATTACAAAGTTTCACGGCAATATGGGTCGCTGATCAATCTCTGGCTGGTGAAGTTCGCCGCCCGGCGCACTTTCATCATCAGTCCCGAAGGCAAGATCGCGAAGGAGTTTATGGACGTCGACCCAACCAAGCACAGTCAGGAAGTGTTGGAGTCCTTGGCGGAACTACAGGGCCACGCGCGATAACTTATTCTTTCTTGGCTGGACTGTTGGGGCTGGCTCCTTTCTGCGCGTCCGCATTTTTTTCATCCATGCCTGCAGAAGGCTTGGCCGGTCTTTCTTCGCCACTTTTGCCTGCCGCAGCTTTGCCTTCGGCCTCCTCCTTGGAAGTGGACGCAAGATACTGCACAATGAGCGAGACGCGGCGGTTGGCGGGATCGAGTGGATTCTGGTTGCGGAGACGCTGGTCGGCGAACCCGCGTACCTGCGTCACCTGATCTGCACCGACGCCATTGGCCTGCATCAGGCGGCGGGCAGCATTAGCGCGGTCTGATGAGAGTTCCCAGTTGCCATAGGGGCCGGAACCGGCATAGGGCTTGGAATCGGTGTGGCCCTCGATGGATAGCTTGTTAGGAAGTTTTCCTAGTTGCTGCGCGAGATTGATTACCAGTTCGCGGCCGTCGGCGTTTAGTTCTGGGCGTCCGCTATCGAAAAATGTTCCGGAGACGGATTCCATCAGCTCAATGCGCAGCCCCTCAGAAGTGATGGTGATTTCGATGTGGTTCTTGAGTTTGTCGAAATCTTTCATCTCCTTCATTTTATTTTCGATCTCTTCTTTCAACTTGGGCATGTCGTCTTTGGTGATATTGAAGTTGTCGGCGCTTCCGACGTGGATCGAACCTTTCTTCTCCGCGGTGCCGCTTGGATCTTTGAAATATCCGCTGATCGCCTCCTGCACCGGCTTGCTCGAGCCCATGAGCCACATCACCATGAAGAAGGCCATCATGGCGGTCACGAAATCGGCATAGGCCACCTTCCATGCGCCGCCGTGGTGGCCGCCGTGGCCGCCTTTTTTCTTGAGAATGATGATGGGGCGACTTTTATCCATGCAGACCGGCTAACCTTAATGTGCCGCGGCAGCAGCAGCAACTCCGCCGCCTCGACAGGCGGCTTCGAGTTCCTTGAATGACGGGCGCACATGACCCGGCACGGCGCGCCGCGCCACTTCCACCGCCATGATGGGGGCGCTGCCTTTGAGGAACGAAACCATCAATACGCGAAGAACATACAAGTAAGCATGCTCATCGTCGGAGATTTTCACCATGTTGGCGGCCAGCGGTCCAACAAATCCGTAGCAGAGAAGGATCCCGAGAAACGTTCCCACCAGCGCCGCCGCTACCTTTTTCCCGATTTCTTCCGGAGGGCCGCCGAGCGCGCCCATGGTGATCACGACGCCGAGCACGGCGGCCACAATCCCCAGACCGGGCAGGGAATCGGCCATGCTGCTGAGCGCCGCGGTGGGTAATCCGGCCTGATGATGATGAACCTCCAGATCCAGGTCCAGCATTTGATCGAGATCGAAAGCATCTACGCCAGTAATGGCCATGCGAAGCGAATCGCATACGAAATCGCGGGCATGATGGTTCTTAAGCACCTTCGGAGCTTTCGAAAGAATCGGGCTCTTATCCGGTTCTTCGACGTCGCCTTCGAGCGCCATCAGGCCATCCTTGCGGGCTTTGTTCAGAAGTTCGTAGAGAGTTTTGAGTGAATCCAAATAAGCTTGTTTCGTAAATGGAGAGCCACTAAAAACGGCGGCGATGCCTGCGGCAATTTGTTTGAGTATATGCAGCGGATTCGCGATAAGAACGGTGCCGATGGCCGCGCCTCCGATGGTCACAAGTTCCGCCGGCTGGATGAGCACCTTCAGATTGCCATGCTCCATCAGATAGCCGGCGACTACGCAACCAATGACCACGATGATGCCGATGATTGCGAACATAGTTTGGCTGAGTTCTTAAGTCCTTTCTCGATCCGCATTTTGACGACCGGTTTCCTCAGCAAGCGCTTGCATAGCCCTTTGTAAAATAGATTCGACGCTGTCACCCTCGCGTGCGGAAGCCAGTCCAGACGCCAGTGCGAGCGACACTTCCTGCCCCCACCATTTAATCGTCGCGCTTGCCATCATCTTCACCACGCGGTCCTTTACGGTGTTCAACTCCGGCTCGCGGCATCCAGCAAGAATCACGAGAAACTGCTCCTCACCCCAGCGCCCCACAAAATCAGTAGGCCAGACGGTCTGCCTTAATGTTCGGGCCAGAGTCCGCAGCATGAACGAACCCGCTTCGCGGCCGTAATGGGAGAGAAACTTAGGAAGATCACGGGTTTCAAGAAAAATGATTCCGAATGGAATGTGCAATTCTGCGAATGTTCCTAAAGCCTCGCGTAAATGCGATTGCATCATTGCCTGGTTGGGCAGTCCAGTCAGGTCGTCCACGCAGCCGCGTTCCCGCATACTTTCATCGTTCGGGTTGGGCCCGGTGACGGCAAATTCGTCTTCGAAGGTTTGGATGATGCCAATGATCGAGCCGTGCTCGTCGCGCAGCGGGATCGTCCATGTGCGCACCGGCGGTCGATGGCCCGCACGGTGATGAATGAAGCCATTGCCTTCCACCGGCCTGCCATCGTGCAGGGCGGCATGGATCGGACACTTCTCCACGCACATTTCGCAACTGACCTGGTTGCAATGCAGCAGGATGCTATCGATGCAGGAATGGCCCAGCACATCGATTCGCGAATAGCCGGTGATCCGCTCAGCGCCTTCGCTCCAAAAAACGATGTTCCTTTGCATATCCAGCACGCTGACGCCGACCTGCAAATGGTCGAGAATTTCGCGGTAAATATGGGGATCTTGGAATGCCGGCATACTGCTGCGCAAAAAGTGATTGCTGTTTGTACATCGGCGAAGAAGGATCAGAACTTAAGGATAAGGGTTCAGCTTAGACTGGCAAACGCAGGCTTTGGAAACGTCGCCGGGTAGGGTGCGGCTTGGCGGGACGTTTATGTGGGACAGCCGCCGTGGGACAGCCGCCCTCGGCTGTCCATCGGGCGTCTGCGCCGTCCTTGCAATCAGCATCCCGAGTGAAACGAGGGACCTTGGTTTTCGCCTGCCCCTCAAAACCACTCAATTAGTCGAGATAGTGAAATTCACCGTAATGTTCGCCTGCGTCTCCACCGCTTCCTGACCGTCATAGTGCGGTTTAAAATGCCATTGCCTGACGGCGTCTTCAGCGGCAGAAGCGAGTATTCGTGGACCACTCAACAGGCGCAGATTCTGAATGGCTCCGTCGCGGCCGATCAGAGCTTGGAGAACGACCGCCCCCTGCACTTTCATCTGCCGGGCCAGCAACGGATAGCTGGGCTTGACCGGGCTTGCGACCATAGCGGAGGTATCAGCGGAAATCTGCACGCGCTCGGCTACATTCGCGATCATGTTTTCCGCATTCTGATCGTTCGCAATGGAAGTTACCTCGGGCGCGGGCTGCGGAAGAGTGCCCGGTTGCAAATCCACGCGAACCGAGTTGCTTCCGGGATGCACCACGCGATGGGAGTCACCCGCGACCACTTCCACCTGCAACGGAGGTAGGACGGTGCGGCTGGCCACTACCACGGTCCCATTCGGCGCGGTGGAAGCTGGGGGTTGCGTTGGCGCGGTCAACTTGGGCGCGACGATGGCACGAGCCAGCGCGGTTTTGTGTTTCGCTACATCAGTGGGAACCGCGGTCGAGGGAGCCGTTGACGCTGCTATGGATGTCGCCTTCGCGACCGGGGCAATTTCGACGGGCTGATCAGTCTCTGCATCCGTATCCGGAGAATCCGGGAACCAGAAATCGCGGTCATGCCACAGCACGATGCTCAAAGTGACGAGAAGCAAACACAGGGAACCCAGCATCAGCCGGCGTTGCCGAGGATCATTGACTGCGGAATTCTCTGCCTGCGATTTTTGGACAGCCGACGCTTCCGACTCGATCCGGTTCTGCTTGGATGGGCTCAGGTTAAACATCTTCACTTCGAACGAGTTCGGGTTAGAAGTCTTTACGCTGGACATGGGGATTGTACATCCATATCTGGACGGCCGATCGACACGTTTGGACCGGGTCCACTATCGGGGAGGTTAATGCCGATAGTATGCCTTGAAAAGGGCGGAAAAGCCAGCGAAAGTTTGGATCAAACTGCCCCGGACAAGTCCAAAAGCATATCATTCCGAGAATGGCGAGATTGGGCATTCCAAAGACCGACGGGCGGTGAAACTTTTCCGGCCTCCCGCGAATCCCACTCAGTACCGCATGGACAAATTTCGCAAGATGGATGAACGAAAATTCCGCCAGGTCAGCCGGCGCGAATTGCTGAAGCTGGCCCCGGTGCTGGCCCTGGGAGCATTCGCCATCCCTAAGTGGCAGCCAAGCTTGCTCAAGAAGGGCCTTCATTTTAGCGATTGGACCTCGGGGCATGTCCTCTTCCGCCCCGGCCATTTGGCGACCACTTTTGATAACTCCGATTTGACCCCTCCCCCGAAGTTTCCCATCAATGGTTATGACGTGGACGATCCGGGCGTCGATCTCGAGAACTGGACTTTGACCGTCAGCGGCTCGGTTCGGAAGCCGGGGGAGTACAAGTTGTCGCAGTTGCAAGCGCTACCTCTAATACGGCAGAACACTCGCCACGTCTGCGTTGAAGGCTGGGATGTGATTGGACGATTCGGCGGTACGCGGCTCTCCGATTTCCTGCAATTGATCGGCGCGGATATGACTGCGAAATACATCACGGTGAGCTGCGCCGACGATTACTACGAGTCGCTGGATTGGGAAACCGCGCTGCACCCCCAAACTCTGCTGTGCTATGAAATGTATGACCAGCCGCTGTCGCGGGAGCATGGAGCGCCGTTACGTCTCCAAATTCCAACGAAAATCGGCTACAAGCAGGCCAAATATCTGACCGAATTCAAAGTCACCCACGTGCTCGACAAAGTCGGCTACTGGGAAGACCAGGGTTATTCGTGGTTTTACGGATTATGAACTTATCACCAGGTTTTCCCGGCGTCAGGTTGGACGCCGGGAAGTTTCAGAGTCATAGGCGCTAGACGCGCCTTGAGTCCGAAACCTGGTTCCCGAACCCGATGGCCTGATGAGGTTTTTGTATGAGCGCCGTAATTGAAATCGTTCGCACCACCGGAGACAAGGATGCCGAGCCCGTCGCTACGGGTCGCGCGGTCTACGAGCACCCCTACATCGTTCGCCTCTGCCACTGGCTCAATACGGTGGCTCTGTTTGTGATGGTTGGAAGCGGCTTGCAAATTTTCCGCGCTTTTCCCAGCTTCGGCGCTAAGATTCCTCAAAGGGATCTCTTGCATTGGCCCAGGGCGTTTGCCATTGGTGGTTGGCTGGGTGGTGCGCTGCAGTGGCATTTGACCTTTATGTGGATTTACATGGGCACAGGCGCCTTGTATCTTGGGTATCAGATTTTTAGCGGCAATTACCGCCAGGTGTTGTTTACGCCGCGCGACATTCCCGGCGTTTGGCCGATGGTGAAGCATTATTTCTTGTTCGGTCCCAAACCTCCTGCCCGCGAGGTATATAACCCACTGCAAAAGCAGGCTTATACCACCGCGATCATTCTTGGCATTCTCTCCGTACTCACTGGCTTCGCCGTCTGGAAGCCGATTCAATTCTCCTGGCTTGCCTGGATGATGGGAGGATTTCATTACGCGCGCATCTGGCACTTCGCGGTAATGTGGGCAATTCTCTTTTTCGTGCTGGGACATCTTGTGATGGTCGTACTGCATGGTTGGAACAACTTCGTCTCGATGCTGACTGGATGGAAAAAAAATCCAGAATATTAAGGGTAGATGTAGGTTTTGGGCGCTAGGTCGACGTCACCCAATACCACGATTTGAGGCTTAAGACCGAACACCGCGACCCCATGGGCACTACCGCGAGCGCGCCAATGTCTGGACCACACGTAGCCCTGAACAATTCGGAGCAGTCCAGTGACACCCGCGAGCGGTATCTTATTTCCTGCGTGCAGTCCGGCCAGCATGAATTGTTCTACGAATTGGTGCGACCCTACGAGCGACGCGTTTATGCCGCGGCTTTCACCATACTGCGCAATGAGCATGACGCCGAGGACGCCGCGCAGGAAGCGATGTTGAAGGCATTTAAGAGCATCCAGCAATTTCGCGCCGAGGCTCGTTTCAGCACCTGGCTGATCC
>Ga0209221_1000149_pt1 | contig 39414 bp, 39 predicted proteins | sample BlaSpr_A8_Ref_O2_FD_187989 | JGI IMG/M metagenome (GOLD analysis project Ga0209221, IMG submission 187989) | Forest soil microbial communities from Thunder Bay, Ontario, Canada - Black Spruce, Ontario site 2_A8_Ref_O2 (SPAdes) (version 2) | ecosystem: Environmental > Terrestrial > Soil > Boreal...
CGTTTTGGCAATTCCTAGAATCAACAACTTGCGTGTTATCAATACACCGAATAGTTCGACTCCCGCCGCCTCCACCAATATCTCGTGTATTATCAATTACTTACAGACACATTTTAATTCCGTACAATGTTCGTACAAACACCTCTGGAAGAGGCGGGCCACTCTTTGCCGCCATTCCAGCAAGGTTTGTGGACGCGCCCAATGTTGTTGAGGGCGACATGGGAAAGGTCGATCCTTATTGTTTCAGTTGCTCCTCCCGCAGCGTGCCACGCCGCAGTGCTCGTTCTTTCATAAGGACAAAGAACACTGGCACCAGAATCAGTACGTGAATTGTTGAGGTAATCATTCCTCCCACAATCGGAGCGGCAATCGGCCTCATCACGTCTGAACCAATGCCGCTCTCCAACAGAATTGGAATGAGGCTGGCCAGCACTGCCGTGACGGTCATCAGCTTTGGGCGGAGGCGTTGCACCGCTCCCTCCATTGCTGCTGCCTCGATCTCCGCCTTGGTGAGCTGATGCCCCGAAGCCAACTTATGGTCGAGAGCTTCATGAAGGTAGAGGACCATGACGACGCCCGTCTCAACGGCATGCCAAAATAGCGCGATATAGCCCACCCAAACGGCTACGCTCAAGTTGTAGCCGAGGAGCCGCTGCAAGATCAGGCCCCCTGTCATAGCGTAGAACGTGGGGAAGATCAGAACCATGGCTTCCGTGGCGGAATGGAAAATCATGTACAGCAGCACGAAGATCACGAAAAACACGACCGGCAGAATGACTTTCAACCGATCCTTGGCCCGAACCTCGAACTCGTATTCGCCAGACCAAGTGTAGGTGTAGCCCGCTGGCAGCCTGAATTTCCGGCGCAGCAGACCAGTGAGAAAGCGTCTTGAATGGCAAGGGGATTGGCTCATTGAAGCGTCACGGCGGGGTGATGAGCTTTGGAAATTCCGGAGCTATGCTTATCGAGATACCCTATCTGTTTTGTGCGTACAATTTTAAAAATGAGCATTTCCCCATCGCATGGTCTCGGGTGCCGTATCGTGCTCGTCTGCTCCTTCCAGATGAATGGGGCGCGAAATAGCCAACCTTCTCATCATGGCGAGCAACGTGGTTCTCTTCAATCCTAGTTTGGCTGCGGCGCCGTGCGGTCCACCGACTACCCATCGGGCCTGCTCAAGTGTTTCCAAAATCAAAGCGCGATCCGAGGCTCCTAAGGTCTTCGATGAGTAAAAAATTCGAGTGCGATACAAGCTGGGGATTATGAGCTCTTTTTGGTCTTTGTGAAATGGGTTATGGAGCACACCGTCCCGCGTAAGAATAACGCCGCGTTCCACCAAGTTCTGCAACTCGCGAATGTTGCCAGGCCAAGAGTATGACTGGAAAGCAGCCATGGTTTCGGGAGTAATGGTCTCGACTTGCTTCCCCATGCGGCGGCTAAACAGCTTCACGAAATGCGTGACAAGCGCAGGTATGTTTTCCGGCGTTCTCGCAGCGCCGGCAGCAAGACGGGGAAGACATTCAGACGATAGTACAGGTCACTGCGAAATTGCCCGCGAGCGACCATCCTGACGAGGCTCCGATTGCTTGCCGCGACCAGCCGGACATCCACTTTGTGCGTGCGACCGCTCCCTAAACGCTCGAATTCCTGCTCTTGCAACACACGCAACAACTTCGGCTGCAACGCCGTGGGGATGTCGCCCACCTCGTCGAGAAACAACGTGCCTTTATCGGCCATTTCGAAGCGCCCGATCTTCTGAGCGATGGCTCCGGTAAAAGCGCCCTTCTCGTGACCGAACAGCTCGCTTTCCAGAAGATCCAGCGGAATGGCCGCGCAATTGAGCTTTATGAAAGCGCGCCCGACGCGCTGACTGCCATTGTGAATGGCATGTGCGACGAGTTCCTTTCCTGTGCCGGTTTCCCCCTCGATGAGGACAGTCGAATCAGTGGAAGCCACCTGTTCTACTTGTTCGAGAACAGATTCCAGGGCGGCGCTATTGCCGATAATCCGCTCGAATCTTCGATCAGGGTGTTTCTCTCCAGGGTACGCGACGGTTTCATGCTCTGGCATTGAAGTCTCCTACCATTCGAACGATTGTTTAGCCGTTCGCTCACAAATCAAGTGCGGGACGGACCGTTTTGATCATCAATTGATGATCGAACGGTTTCGCCAGGAACTCGACCGCTCTCTCATCGCTTGAATCCGCATCCTGGCGTCTCCGAAGGTAGTGATGAAGATGATCGGGATATCGCACTCCTCTTCTTTCAACCTGGCCTGCAAGTGCAGACCCGACATCTTCGGCATGAGGATGTCAGTTATCAGGCATGCGACTTGGGGGTGCAAACCGGATTCGAGGAATTCTTCCGCGGATCCGAAGCATCGAGCCACAAGCCCGGCCGACTCCATTAAGTCCTGTAGCGAATCACAAATCGACTCATCGTCATCGATGATGGCGATCAACTTGGACGTTTGGCCCCTTGGCATGGCGCAAACCCATATCGTGTGGATCAATCACAGCGATACACGCCTGTTTACTTGAAGGGAGGGACGGCTGTAAATGGAACCGTGGTCATTTTGCGATAAAATGGGAGTCAAGTCGGTAAGATATTGATTTTTCAGCAGATGCGCTGAAGGAATTTGGTGCTCCTCTCAGCTTGATTCCGACAATTTCGGGTAGTATTGGTACACGTTCTTACTCTATATTCTGTGTTCGGTTGCCATGTCCACCCTTTCCTCAGGCCGCATCCTGTTCGGAACCTTTGAGCTCGACCTCAGCACTGGCGAACTACGATCCATTGAGGCGCCCCATCCTAACAATAAGATTATCCTCAGAGAACAGGTGTTTCAGATCCTGCAGATGCTCCTTGAACGGGAAGGCAAGATTGTTACTCGCGAGGAAATCAAGGGAAGGCTGTGGCCGGACGATACCGTTGTGGGTTTTGACCATAGCATCAACGCGACGATCAATACCCTTCGGCGCGCCTTAGGGGATTCCGCCGACGACCCTCGTTACATCGAGACCTTGGCCCGGCGTGGCTATCGTTTGATACCGGCCCTCGAATGCCGGGAGTTAACGCCAGGAACCGCCTTCGGGAAGGACCCAGAACAGCGTGAGCCTTCTGCCGCCGAAATGAGCGAGAACACCGCGCGAGTTGAGCGGCAGATGAAGCCTCACTCGTGAAAGGCGGCGGTCGTGCTCGCATCTGTTGTCATCTTGGCGGGCGCGGGCTATATCTCCTGGCGGCACTTTCGCGCTCCGGGACCATCAATGCCCAGCAAGATCATGCTCGCCGTACTGCCGTTTGAGAATCTCACTGGCGATCCCAACAAGGAATATCTTGCCGACGGCCTGACCGAAGAGATGATTTCACAGTTGGGCCAGCTCAACCCGGAACAGTTGGGAGTCATCGCGCGAACGTCCGTCATGGGATACAGACACAAGGACGAACGCCTGGATCAGATTGGACGCGATCTTTCCGTGCAGTATGTGCTGGAGAACAGCCTTCGCGAGAGCGGAGACCACATGCGCCTCACCACTCAGCTGATTCAGGTGAAGGACCAAAGTCATTTGTGGTCCCACGATTACGACTATCCGGCGAAAGACATCCTTAATGTGGAAGACGACGTAGCCAAGGCGGTTGCCCGCGAAATCCGACTACGTCTGACATCGCAACAGCAAGCAGAGTTGGCCCAGTCGGACCCGGTTAATTCGGAAGCCTTTGATGCCTACTTGCAGGGGCACTACTACTTTGAACGGGATAGCAAGAAAGATACGGAGATGGCTGCAAAATATTTCGAACGAGCGACTCAGCTTGATCCCTCCTACGCCTTGGCTTGGGTCGGGTTGTCTCGGGTACGAAACTGGCAGGCCAACACAGGCGCGATTCCGGCTGAGGAGGGTCACCGGCTTGCGCGAGAAGCGGTGGAGCGAGCTCTAGCGCTGAATCCAAACCTGGCAGAGGCGCATGCCCAAAAGGGACGGATTAAGCGACAGGTCGACTTCGATTGGGCTGGAGCGGATGCTTCCTTCCAGCGGGCGGTTGCTCTCGATCCCGGAAATGCCGAAGTTGTAAGGACGGCGGCTTCCTTAGCAGGCATGTTCGGTCGCTTTCACGAAGCTCTTCAATTGAAACGCCGAGCCGTTGACTTGGATCCGCTCAATGCAGAGAGTTGGGAGTCCCGTGCAGAGACCGAGTTCTTTATGGGGCAGTTAGACGAAGCCGTAGCGAATTTCAAGAAGGCGCTCGAACTGAACCCCGATGTTGTGGCCGCCCATGTGGTGTTAAGCCAAATTTATGTGATGCAGGGGCGGCCTCAGGATGCTTTGCCTGAAATCGAACTCGTACACTATGACCGCTACCGTACGTTTCTGTATCCGATCGCATACCACGCGCTTGGTCGGAAAAAGGAATCAGATGCCGCATTGAGGGAGTTAGTTACGAAATACCATGCAAGCATGGCCTACCAGATCGCCCAGGTTTATGCTTTCAGGAGCGAGTCCGACGAAGCGTTCGAGTGGCTAGACCGAGCTTATGCCCAGCGTGACAGCGGTCTGGTCGGAACCAACGTGGACCCCCTACTGAAGAGCTTGCATAACGACCCGCGGTTCACCGCGTTCTTGAAGAAGCTGAACCTGCCGAACTGAATAACACTCGTTGCACGCTCTTGCTGACCCTTCATATCAGAACCCTGTACCGTTGTACGATCCGGCCCCTAGAACTTATAACCAGCCCACAATGCCCAATAGTTGAGGTTGCGGGCGGGCTGACTCTCCTTTTCGAAATATCCCGCGTAAAAATTCCGTAGTCGGCCTGAAACCAGAGGCGACGATTTGCTTGCCAGCGCACCTCAGTGCTTGGGCGATTCCCGACAAAACGCGCGTCACTCTTTCCACCGGGAATAATCAGAAATCCGGGGACGGCATACACTCCGTCGCGCAAGCTCTCGCGCCACTGATATATCCAATCAAACGACGCAGTCAGTGGGGTTGAACGTGCCAAGACTATTCGTCCTGCGATCGTCGCCACTGGAATGAAAAGAGGTTCAACCGAGGCCCTGCGCGGCTTTCACATTCATCATTGGATGAAATTCATCCGGCTTCTCAACTGGCGCTTGAGCAGTTTTGCGTCAGCTTACAGCGCGTTCCTGGTGTGTCCAGAAACGCTCGCGCAGAGTCTTCTTGAGTACCTTGCCGGAACTGCTCTTGGGCAGATCCGTATCAGAAAACTCAATACGTCTGGGAACTTTATAGCTCGCAAGGCTGCGCCTGCAAAAAGCAACTAAATCGTCGGCGGTAAGAGTCGCATCTGGCTTCAAAACTACGCATGCCATCACAAGCTCGCCCCATTGTGAATCGGGTACGCCGAAGACGGCGGCTTCACGAACGGCGGGATGCCCATAGATCACCGCTTCCACCTCTCCGGAATAGACATTCTCACCACCGGTAACAATCATGTCCTTTAGCCGGTCGAGGATGTAAAAGTATCCCGCAGTGTCCTGCTGTCCAATATCCCCCGTACGAAAGAATCCGTCGCGAAGCGCTTTAGCGGTTTCTTCCGGATTGTCCCAATAACCGCGCATCACGTTGGCGCCTCGCACGATTAGTTCGCCGGCCTGTCCCGGATCGTCTTGTCTCCCCGACGTGTCCGTTACCTGAAGATCAACGCCGGGACAGGGGCGCCCGCAGGACATGAGTTTGTCTTCCGTGTGTTCATGGTCCTGTAAGCCGGTGAGGAAACCTGTTTCACTCAATCCGTACACTTGAATCAATTTGACATTCGGCAGGAGTTCCCGCGTCCGATGGACAAGTTCCGGAGCCATGGGTGATCCGCCATACGCCAGCACTTGCAGGCTGCTCAAGTCATATTTTCTTGCGTCCGGAAACTGTGTAATCAAATTGATCATCGTGGGCACGAGCACGGTGTGAGTCACATGCTCTCGTGCCACCGTCTCGCAAAACTTTTGTGCGCTAAATTTCGGAATTATGATCTGGCTGGCGCCGAATGCCGGGGCCGCGAAAATGCTGGGAAAATCCGCGATGTGGAAGATCGGAGCGGCGTGCAGATAGGTCCCGCCTTCGGTGTAGCGCATCCAGTAGTTGAAGTTGTGAATATCAGCAAGGACATTCTCATGCGTCACCATGACGCCTTTTGGCTGCCCCGTCGTGCCACTCGTATAGATAAGGCCCAGGACGGCCTCAGGCTCGTAAAAGATCTTCCGAACAAGGTCGCCGCTGACTGGGAGGGGCTCCTGGTCGATCACCCGCTGCCAGCTCAGCTGTACTTGGGGGACGGCAAGTGAGGAATGGCGGACGATCCCATGCGGACGCGCATCCTCGAGCACCCGGTCGATCTCAGTAGTCGACAGACGAGTGTTCAGCGGAACGGCAATCACGCCCAGCATGCTGCACGCATAAATGAGCTCGATGTAGTCGGGCCCGTTAGGCAGCAACAGAGCCAGCCGGTCTCCCGCCCCAAAACCGTGGCTGGCGAGCGTCGCTGCAATGCCTTCTACCCGAGTATGGAGTTCGCGAAAGGTCAGGGGTCGACCGTCACGAGCAAGCGCAGCTCGGCCGGGATAGAATCGCAATGCCCGGCCGAGAGAATGAACATAAATCATCTTCTGTTCTCATTTCTGCTCCGCGCTTTCTGCGTTTGCTTTCTGCTCTCCTCGCATCACCCGAGCGGAAACAGGCCTAATCGGCCGCAGCGTCTGCCCCGGCGGATACGGTTTTCTCCTCTTTCGAACGGGTCGTGAGCAATTCCAGTAGCATGGAGTCACGCTCGCGTTCGAGTTCTGCGATCGAACGGCCATTCGCTTCTTTCGATACACCGTCGACAATGGTTTGCTTTACCTCGGGATTGAACTCTGTAATCGCGCCTAGATCTTTCCACCACGCCGCCATCGGCCCCGTGAACTGTTCCATGAAATGTTGAATCCCGCCTTGACCGCCTCCGAGATGGAATAGAAGATTGGGTCCCATTAGACCCCACCGTAATCCAGGACCCCAGCAGACCGCGACATCGGAATCGGCGACATCCAAAACGCCTTGTTCGATGAGGTACACGATTTCGCGATAGAGCGCGGCCTGCAGACGATTCGCGACGTGGCCGACTACCTCTTTGCGAACGTGAATCGGTTTCTTGCCGATCGAGCTGTAGAAGGCGATGGCCCGCCCAACAGTTTCCGGGGACGTTTTCGCGCCAGCGACGACCTCGACCAGCGGAATAATGTGAGGAGGATTAAAGGGATGGCCGGTCACGCAGCGTTCGGGATGCTTGCAAGCAGACTGCATCATGCTCATGGTCAATCCGGATGAACTGGACGCGATGATCGAGTCTTCCGGCGTCGCAGCGTCCATGTCGGCGAACAGCTTGATCTTGAAATCCTGCCGTTCGGGGCCATTCTCCTGAACCAGGTCGGCGTTGGAGAGTGCCTTCTTCATATCAGGCGTGAACTGCAGATGATCGCGCGATGCGTCCGGAGAGAGCCCGATCACTTCCAAGTCTTTCCAAGCGGCATCAATGAACTTGCGCAGGTTCGCTTCGGCGTTTGGCGCCGGGTCTGTGGCCACAACGTCGAGACCACGTGCCAGGTACAAGGCCGCCCAGCTCGCGCCAATCACACCCGTACCCACGATTGCTATGTTTTGAATCTGTGTTTTTTTCGCCATAAGAATTTTCTCCATTCCTTAGTTAAGCGACTGCTGACTTGCCGGGTGTATCTTCGGCTGCCTTCGCTGGTTGTGGCGCATGGTGATTCACGATGAGTCGAGAACCCCTTTGGCCGGTGAAATATGTCCAAACCCATTGCAGGAAAACGGTCAAACGAAGACTTGAGGTCGCCAGAAACTGGAGGTGTACGACCGCCCAGGCAAGCCATGCTCCGAACCCGCTTATTCGGAGCTTGTGACTTTGCAAGACCGCAAAGCCTTTACCAACGACTGCCATGTTGCCTTTGTCGAAGTAACTAAACGGACCGGGCGGCGTGCTACCGGTAATGCGGGTGTGAAGGACTTTTCCTGCATAACGACCTTGCTGCATGGCCACCTGGGCAACGCCGGGAAGCGGCTTGCCGTTTTCTTCGAATGCCGCCGTATCGCCAACTACAAAGATCTCTGGGTGTCCCGGCACAGTGACATCGTTTTGAACACGCACGCGGCCGGCACGGTCGGTTTCGACTTTCAGCCACTTGCCCGCGGGCGATGGTGCAACTCCGGCCGTCCAGATGACGGTCTTGCTCGGGATGCGCTCGCCGGCGACCACGATGCCATCGGCATCAATGAGATCCACGCTATGTCCGAGCCGTACCTCGACGCCCAGCTTCTCCAGCCGTGTTTTCGCGGCTTCCGAGAGATCCTCTGAAAACGGAGGCAAAACTCGCGGCGCCATGTCGACGAGCACAATTCTTGCGGAGGCGGCATTGATCCGCCGAAATTCTGATTTGAGCGAACTTCGAATCAGAACCGCCAAGGCGCCAGCCATCTCCACGCCTGTGGGGCCTGCACCGATCAGAACGAAAGTCAACAGGTCGCGATGGAGGATTGGATCTTCTTCGGCTTCGGCCTGTTCAAAGGCTTGCAAGATTCTGTTTCGGGCGGACACGGCATCCGCGAGGCTCTTCAGTCCCGGCGCGTACTTCTCAAATTCGTTATGACTGAAATAGCTGTGCGTAGCGCCCGTGGCAAGGATGAGGTAATCGTAGGCAACGGACACTCTTTCGCGGTCCGCATCGCTGACGAAGACGCACTTTCGCTCCTTGTCTACACTTGTAACTTCTCCCAAAATGACCGTGACGTTCTTCTGCTTTCGGAAAATGCTGCGGATGGGTGTCGCAATCTGGCTGGGCGTCAGCACTGCTGTTGCCACCTGATAAAGCAGCGGCTGAAACAGGTGGTGGTTGGAGCGGTCAATTAGGATTACCTCCGCGGGTGTTTTCCTGAGAGCCTTGGCGGCGGCAAGGCCGCCAAAACCTCCCCCGACGATAACGATCCGTGGTTGAGCCATTTGTTCCTCGACTTATTTCAGTCCGCCGCGCTCGATTCACGTCGCGTGGCTGGGATTGTGCCGCTCGCCCGAAAGGCTTCGATATCGTCAGTGGTGAAACCAAGCTCTTTCAGGACTTCATCATTGTGTTCGCCGATTCTGGGAGCGCGCGTTGCAGGCACTTTCGAAACACCGTGCACTTGAATAGGACTGCTGATGGTCGAGGTCAGCGTCTCACCAGCTCCTTCGAGCGGAACAACGATGTCATTCGCTCGCAACTGCGGATCATTCACGACTTCCTGTGGCCCACGTACCGCGCCGAAGGGAACGTGAACGCCGTTGAAGACCTCATACCAATGTGACATTGGCTGCGAACCAAAGATCTCATCGAGCATGGCCGTCAGTTGCGGCCGGTTCTGCGCCAACTTCGCGGGATCCGAGAATCGCGGGTCCGTTAGGATGTCCTCACGACCCATTGCTTTCAGGACCGCGGGTACCTTGTCTGGAGTGGCAACAAGAACGAACCAGGTGCCATCGGAGGAGCGATAGGTGTTCAAAGCAGCATTTGCGGGATGTGTTCGATCGTGCAGCCCATAGAAACTCGCACCACATAGAGCGGCCTGGATAAAGACGCTGGCCGACCAAACACCCGCTGCGAGGAGCGAGGTTGTGACATACGATCCTTTACCGGTGCGTTCGCGACGATAGAGCGCGGTGGCGATCGCGGCATAAATACAGACCCCGGTTGCATTGTCACCGCTGCCTGACACTGGCCAGGTCGGCGGCTCACCGGCATCGCGCGTCATGAATAACAAGCCGCTTCGCGCCCAGAAGGCCGTGAGATCGAATCCCGGAAGTTCAGCGTCCGGACCTTTCTCGCCGAAACCGGTGAGATCGGCATAGATCAGACGCGGATTCCACTGTGTGACATCTTCGTACTCGAGCTTCAACTTCTTGCGTGCGGAATGCGGTGTGTTGACGATAAATACGTCGGCCCACTTGGCCAATCGCTCAAGAACCTGCTGCGCGCTCGCAGCTTTCAGATTGATCGCAACGCCGCGTTTATTTCGATTGGACAATTGGAAGGGATAAGGCTCTTCCGAATGCGGCTGCGGGGGGATCTTCTGCCCCTTTCTCCAGAGCTCCCCCTCAGGCGGTTCGACTTTGATAACGTCCGCGCCGAAATCGGACAAGATTGTTGCAGCCCCCGGCCCGGCAATGAAGCTCGATAAATCCACGACCTTCAGCCCGGAAAATATGTTGCCTTCTGTCATTTTTGATCTCCTTCTTCGTGGTCGCAACTCACCGCAGCAAGTCATTTGAAACCTGGAAGTGGGGCGCGAACTTACTTTCCCTGAAACTTCGGCGCGCGTTTCTCGAGGAATGCCGATGTACCTTCTTTCTTGTCGTCGGTAGAGGCGCAGACTGCGAAAAGCGAGGCTTCGATGAGCAGGCCTTCGGCCACACTCGTCTCCAGTCCTTTGTTGACCGCCTCAAGCGCGTACTTCACGCTAAGGGGAGCGTTCGCAATGATCTTCTTCAACACAGTTTCGGCACGCTCGACCACGTGCCCGTCCAGCTCCAGTTCGTCCACTAGGCCAATCCGATAAGCCTCAGCTGCATCGATGATGTCGCCGGAGAGGATGAGCTTGAGTGCTCGACCTCTTCCGACCAGACGGGGTAGACGCTGCGTGCCTCCATACCCAGGCATGACTCCAAGCTTTACTTCTGGCTGACCGAATTTCGCGCTCTCAGCAGCGATTCTGATCGCGCACGACATTGCCAACTCGCACCCACCACCCAGGGCAAAGCCGTTGACGGCGGCGATGACTGGCTTGCCAAGGTTCTCGATGAGGTCGGTCAATGCCTGTCCCCGACGACTCGCTTGTTCCGCTTCTACAGCCGTGTTGTTGGCGATCTCCGCGATGTCGGCGCCTGCCGCAAACGCCTTCTCACCGCCCGTGAGGATGACTCCACGGACGGCTAAATCGTCACGCGCGTCCTCGAAAGCTGACCGCAGTTCATTGATCGTCGCCTTGTTCAAGGCGTTCATGACCTTGGGCCGGTTCAGCGTCACATACGCAATCGGCCCTTTCTTCTCGTAGACAACGTTCTCGAGTTTTAGAGCAGAGGCTAGCGAGCCCATTGTTTCTCCTTTATTAATCGTTACGGATTTATCGTGGTGTTCGTCATTACGCGGCAGGAATTTCGGCGTACACGATGCCGGTCAAGTTTCCTTCCGCCGCTAGCACTGTCTTCTTGTTCGAACCATCGAGATTCGCGCTGTAGACGGACCCCCCCAGGTCAGTCAGAAACATGCGGCCGCCTTTCAGATCCAGGGCGATACCGATTCCTTCCATCAAATGGTCGAAAATGATCACCGGTTCTTTCTTGCCATTTCCCTGAGCCGGATTCATGGGTGCCCGATTCACCGTGTTGCCGCGCGGTGGATCGCCGCGGTCCGTCCAGTAGATCGTCCGATTGGCGAGGTCCAGTTCGAGGTCGATGGGTTCGGGTAGATTGTCATATAAGAGTTCGACATCTTTGCGATTCGCTGGAGTCTGCCCCTTCGGAACTTCGAGATTGGCGCGAAAAATACGTCCTTCACCGGCATTGTCGGAGCCCTTCTGAGTCCAATAGAGTTTGCCGGCTTCGACATCCAGCGCAATTCCGACACACCATTTCTTTATGTCCTTCCCAGGACGCGAGTCGCCTTCGCTGGTATCGAGAAGGGTTTCGAGGTTGGAACCATCCAGGTTCGCGCGCATGATCCGCATCCCTTCGCGATCGCACCAATAAAGCTTCCGGTTCTTCTCATCGAGTTGTAGTTGTTTGGGGGTGAAGGTGGCGCCCGGAGGAACGATGTGGGTAAGGTTTTGTCCGTCAAAATCCGAACGTTCAATGGATCCGTCATTGGCGCTGGGATTCCCCATGTTGGTCCAGTAGAGGTGACCTGCTTCGAGGTCCACAACAATGCCGTCCGGCAGTCGTCTTCCCTCGCTCACAATTACCTTAAGGTCGGAGCCGTCGGGGTTCGCGGAGAATACCTGGCCGCTGCTCGCACTGAGAAAGAACAAGCGGGCCGTCTTGGCCTTTGCGGTGGCTTTTTTGACTTCCCATTTAGAAGAATTAACGGTCATCATTTTCTTTGCTCCTTATTCATTCTTACTTTCGGTTGTGGCAAGGCAGGTTGAATAGGAAAACTGCAGTTCGCTTCCATTCCGCTATACGAAGGCGCTGAAGCCCGTTATGGCTTTGCCCAGAATCAGGTTCTGTATCTGGAAGGTGCCCTCGTAGGAGTAGAGCGCTTCCGCATCGGCAAAGAAACGGCCCACGTTGTAGTCGGCAGCGATGCCATTGCCGCCCAAAAGCTCACGCGCCCACGCGACCGTCTCGCGGCACTTGGCAGTGGTGAATGCTTTGGCGAGCGAGGCATGTGCATCTGTCATCTTGCCTTGGGCCTGCAATTGGCCCATGCGAACCAAGAGGCATTGCGATGCCGTAATGTTGGCGATCATCTTGGCTAGGAGGTCTTGCACCATCTGGAACGAAGCGATCGGCTTTCCAAACTGCTGGCGTTCCTGGCAGTATTTGAGCGCGTTCTCGTAGGCGCCCATGGCGCATCCAGTCGCCTCCCAGCCAACCATGAAGCGCGTCATCTTCAAAACTCGCGCAGTATCGCGGAACGACTGATCTTGTTGCAAACGGTTCGCTTCCGGTATGCGGCAGTTTTCCATCGTGATCAGCCCGTTTTGGACTACTTTGAGGGCGATTTTGTTCTGGATTTTTTCTACTTTGAAGCCAGGCGTGGTCTTGTTTTCCAAGATGAACGCTTTGACTTGGTTGTCCGCTAGGTCGCGCGCCCAAATAATGGATATGTCGCACCACGGAGAGTTGCCGATCCATTTCTTCTGACCATTGAGAGTCCAGGTGTCGCCATCCCGCTTGGCAGTCGTCAACATTCCGCCCGAGGTACCCGAACCAACCAGCGGTTCAGTCAGGCCGAAACAGCCAATTTTCTCCCACCGAGCCATTGGCGGCAGCCATTTCTGCTTTTGTTCTTCCGACCCGCCAAGGTAGATCGAGCCCATTGCCAATCCGTTGTGCACGCCAAAGAATGTCGCGATAGACGAGTCGAAGCGCGCCATCTCCATTGCGATCAACCCAAATAGCTGCGCACTTCCGCCTCTGCAGCCATATCCCTGCATGGCGACGCCGCCAATGTTGAGTTCCTTCAGCGCCGGCAGGATTTCGAATGGGAAAGCATCTTCGACCCAGTACTTGGTGATAATGGGTGCGATCTTCGTCTCCATGAAAGTGCGCACTTGTTTCACGATCGCCACTTCTTCAGGCGGCAGTGTTTCGACAAGTTCATAAAAATCACTGTTGGGTGCCGGTAGCGGCGCAGACTTTTTGTCTTTTACTGGGCTTGCCATCAAAACCTCTCTTCGTTATTTGTTTATGTTTTGCTGCTCGCGACACTTCATGCAAAGCAAGTGAGCCGCCAAACGCATCCGGAATTTGTCCGCTGAAAAGAAGCCAGTTGCAGTCCGATGGAACTCGTTGATCAAAGAATCAGTGTCATCAAGACATCAGTGTCAAATCCTGACACTGAACGGATCTTTTTGTGCCTGAAGAAGCTAAGTATCGCGAGCCGCGCAAGATCGAAAGCAGCAAAAATGGGGTATGACGCGCGACAGTCGAGTTTGCAGAGGTTCTGTCCCGCCCGGTGTGGTGAGGTGCGGCCCTCACCGTCGGCCAAGCGGTGAGGGTCGAGACCATGAGAAGTGGTGATCGACATCAGCGAAGTTTAGAGATAGCAAACCAACTTAATCCGGAGGACTCACTGCATAGCTTCTCGAAAAAACATTTTGACGCCGTCTGCCTCAACCCGGTGAATCGATGCCCGCGGAATTCGCAAACCCTTCGCCGATTCCTGAACCATCTGCTGATTGGTGTGAAGAAGCATCGCGGCGCAAGCGATTGGAATGACAGCGGACCACGACAGCTGTTCTAGTCGCCTTCGCCTCCAGAGAGTGCCGACGCCTGAGCTCATCTAGGTCCCCGCCAGCCCTCTGGATCAGACGCCAATGCAAAAAGTCGCAGATTCGGGGGGTGCCACCCTGCTCGCATGAATTCGTTTCGGGTGGTATATTAGTAGTATGAAAGAGAAGACATCTATCACACTATCTGGTGAAGTCTTGGCCAGAATCGATCGCTTAGCTGGATCGAAGCATTCCCGTTCGGCCTTCATCGAAAGCGTGCTCCGCAGATATTTGCTTGAGCGTGAGCGGGCAGCCGTACAGGCCCGTGATTTGAAACGAATCAACCATGCTGCCGATCAACTCAATGCCGAGGCAGCGGATGTAATGGAGTACCAAGCATCTGTGGAATGACTACCTGGAGTCGAGCGTGAAGCGCGGAGAGCTTTATCGTGTGCACAAGCCCGGGGTTGATCCAAAGTCGCACCGGACATTTGTCGTTGTGAGCCGACAGGTGCTTATTGACTCTAAATTTTCGACAGTGATATGTGCACCGGTCTTCACCCATGGTGAAGGACTATCAACTCAGGTCCCGATTGGGCCAGAAGAAGGATTGAAGCACTCAAGCTGGATCATGTGTGACAACCTTGTGAGCCTTCGAAAGGCCGATCTTACAAATTTCATTGGGTCCCTTTCGAGCTCTAAGGTCACCCATCTGAATGAGGCTCTCATGATGGCGCTCGACCTAGTTTAGCGTCGAACATGGGAGTCGGATGGCGATGGGTTCCGGCTATCTGGAGCCGCTAATTCCGAGAACACAGCGGCAAGCTAAATTAGCGTCCAAGTGGTCTTGGTACTCGTCGACCTTGACTGCGTCTTCGGGCTCATTCGGTAGTTGCAAATCGTTTCTGTTAACCATTGTTCGAAGCGCTGCCGGTCGCGTGATTGCTGAATTCCATATCGGTATTCGCCCAACACAATTACTGGAACGGCCACTTCCGCTGCTTGGCGAAGGATCGGCTCCAGCGCTGCTTCACGATCTGCGACGGCTGACAATCCATTGGTGTCCAGGATCACTGTCGATCCTCCGTCTCGACCTGGCCGAACTCTTCTTCCATGATGCGATTAATTCTGGCCGTTTCCTTGTGCAGGTGACGGAGTTTGCCGAACGTCTTCATCCAGGGCTTGCTGTCTCTATCCCCTTGGGCGCGTAGCTAGTCCGACAGGGCCTCCGAGACGAGCGCTCGAAAGGGAATCCCGCGCTCGGCCGGCACCGTCTTGGCGCGACGAAAGATGGCATCGGGAATTTCTAACGTTGTCTTCATAAGCCACGCTGCCGTATTTATGGGAGCAAGTCAACGAGGCGCATGCTTCAGCTGCTTCAGCCAATGCAGGGCTTCAAAGCGAAAAGCGCCGGGCTTCTTCTTCTCGCCGATTATGAACCGACCGACCTAAACGTCTCAGGCATTCCTCGTTCGATCCAGCGAAATACACTACGAACGACAAAGACGTTAAGCAAGATGGAGATCAACGACGCGGCGATCACAGTGCTGAAAGCGCTCTCGTCGACTAGGCCTGACAACCGAGCCACTTGTACTACAACAAAAGACAATCCCCGATCTGCGTCAACCACGCGGCCACAGCTGCGGCTGTCCGGAGCGGGTATCGGAAGAACCACAGCGTTCTGTGGTACAAAAGTTCCACGATTATCTGTGCCGATTTTGAGGCAGGTTCCATGTTTACTCCAAAAGAATTGCGACAGGCCAAAATCTTTGCCTGCCTTGATGAGGCCGAATGCGCTCGATTGGCGCATACTATCGCCGATGTGCGGCTTGAGCCGGGAGAATGGGTCTTTCGGGAGGGCGCACCAGCTTTGTTCTATGTGTTGTTGGAAGGCCGTCTGCGGATAGTTCTAGATGTCCACGGAAAGCAGACCGAGTTTCCGCAGTACGAACTCAAGCCGGGCGAGTTCCTGGGTGAAGTGCCTCTTCTGCTCGGAACACCGACCTTCGGCTCATTGCGAGCCCAAACCTCCTGCCGTATGGCGCGCCTGGATTAGCAGCAGTTTCATCATTTGATTCGGGACTCAAAAGAGGCCCGCACTCTCGTTCTGGTGACGCTGGGGGAACGACTTTTGCTGATCCAGCAACGTTCCCTTTCCTTACCAACATCGCGGGTGCTCATCTTCGGCCGCAACAAGGATGAGGACTGCCATAACATCCGAGCATTTCTTTCAGCGAATCGTATTCCCTACGAGTGGGTTGATCGTGATGTCTATCCGGACAGGGTACCGGGCGGCCTGTCCGACGACCCTGATTGTCCGGGCGTAAGTGTTGACGGGCAACTTTTCAGAGAGCCCCCGACAACAAGGGAAATTGCAGAGGCCTTGCAACTGCAGACCAGGCCCACTCGCGACAGTTATGACGTGGTGATTGTGGGGGCCGGGCCGGCCGGGATGGCCGCAGGTGTTTATGGAACTTCGGAAGGGCTTACAGCGTTGATTGTCGAGCGCTGCGCGTGCGGCGGGCAAGCAGGCACGTCATCGCGTATCGAGAATTATCTCGGCTTCCCAGAGGGAATTTCAGGAGACGATCTGACCGGGCGCGGATTCAAGCAGGCGACTCGCTTCGGAGCGGAAGTTGCGCTGACCCGTTCCGTCGAAAAGCTTACTCCCTCGAGCGAAGGCTATCTGTGCGAGCTTGACGGAGGCCAGACAGTCTTGGCCAGAGCTGTCGTTTTGGCTACAGGTGTGGACTGGCGTCGGCTCCAGGCGAAGGGTGAAGACCGCCTGCTTGGACGCGGCATATTTTATGGAGCGGCCCGGCAGGAGACGACCAATGTGGTCGGCAAGAAAGTCTTCATCGTGGGAGGCGGAAATTCAGCGGGGCAAGCTGCCATGTTTTTATCGAGCTATGCGGCTGAAGTAAAGGTTTTGGTGCGGGGCGAAGGACTGAAGCTGAGCATGTCGCAGTATCTGATTGATCAGGTTGCATCGAAGGCCAATATCGAGGTTCTTCCCTTTACGCAGGTTGTTTCGGCGGACGGTGAAAATCACCTGGAACGAATTGAGGTTCGCTTGCAAGCGCCGCATGAGGCGGAGAAGATTCTCGGCTACGAAGCCGATGCTTTGTTTGTGATGATCGGCGCCGATGCCAGCACATCATGGCTACCAGGCGATTTGGAGCGGGATCCGCGCGGCTATATTTGCACAGGGCGCGATCTCACCAACTGGAAACCCGATCGCCATCCGTTTCCGTTGGAGACCAGCTTGCCGGGCGTGTTCGCCGCTGGTGACGTGCGCCACAACTCCATCAAACGAGTGTCGAGTGGAGTGGGCGAGGGCAGCATGGCCATCGCTTTCATCCATCAATACCTTTCCTTATAGAAGGGCCCAACAAGCCTGCGAACGCCGAAATCCGCAGGGAGCGGATTTCGGTGTGCAGTTGGTATTTGCAAAGCTACTTCCTCGGCCCTGCCGACTGCCCGATTGCGAAGTTGGCGATGTCGCTGGCGGTGGAGTGAGCGATATCGGGACAGAAAGCCGGCAAAAGCTCGACGCCGTGACAGGCACCCATCATGGCTCATATGTTGGCAGCCTGGCACCGTCGATCGCCGCGCTGCGTACAGCCGTCGACTGTCAGTTCGTTCGTCGGCGGTGGTCAGGTGAAGTATCGAGCGCCCACCGCGGCCCGCGATCAAATGGAAGAAACGTGACGGCATTCCGCACGTGACAAACCGGGGAACGTCGCAAAGCGATTCTCTCGCTTTTTTGGCTTTATCGTCCAGTCAGCAATTACCGGCGAAATCGCTCCAGGCTGCGACGGTGTTGGGGTCTTGATCCCCCCGCCAGCCGCTTCCACGCGCCGTTGATGCCGAATTCGAACCGACAGGTCGGCTTAGGGGAAGCGTTTCGGGCTTACTCCTGGTTGACGTTAGTGCTTTTTCGGAGGCGCGCCCAAGATGATCAGAGCGGAGCGGACTAGAGGATTGGGGTGCGCGCGTTCTGACGGGTAACCCGGAAGTGATCGAGACGGCAAGCCAGCGAACCGAGGAAAAAATAGGAAGGGCGTGAGTTATGGTATCGCAAGAGCTAGGTGTTTTTTCGATTCCTCTCTGAGAATCTATACGATACCGTGGCCGCCATGCGGTGTCTGTCGAATCTGCGATGTGGTTATCCGCTCCGTACATTCTTCCGACTCGGTACGGAAACTCCGATGCCCGCAGTCGCCACCACGGTTGTAGCTGGGGGTGGGATCGCAAGGAGCGAGCAGCTAATGGACCATTCCTTCTTGCACGCCAGACTTAAACAGAATCGCAGCCTGCTCGGCCACGACGGGATGGCTGAAATAAGAGCCTTGCCCCTCGCCGCACCCGTGGCGCTGGAGAAAATCGAGCTGCGAAGCGGTTTCCACTCCCACTGCGACGACTCGCTGCTTCAGACTCTTTCCGATACTGATCATGGCACCGACAAGGGTTGACCCCTCGGGATCCGCTGTGATCTCCTGCACGAACGATTGACCGACCTTCAGAGTGTCCACCGGAAAACGCCGCAGATAGGTAAAACTGGAGTAGCCCGTGCCAAAGTCATCGATGGCCACCCGCACCCCCATCGCCTTCAGCGCGAGTAGTGTAACAACAGCAGACTCCGCATCCTGCATCAACACGGTCTCGGTTAGTTCCAGTTCTAAATTTTGCGGCTCCGTCCCGGTAGCGATCAAGGCGGCGCGAACACCTGATAGAAAATCCTTGGATTGGAATTCGACCGCCGACACGTTTACCGAAATAGGTACAACTCCGAGTCCCGAATCGCTCCACTCTCGGGCTTGTTTGCATGCTTCTACTAACACCCACTGTCCGATGTGTAGTATCAAACCGCACTCTTCGGCGATTGGCACGAACGTCGCCGGAAGTAGCATTCCCCGTTCCGGATGTTGCCAGCGAATCAGCGCTTCCATCCCCGTGACCTGACCTGTCTGTAAATCGATCTTAGGTTGATAGTGCAGTAAAAACTCGTTCCGTCCGAGTGCCGAGCGCAAATCCGCTTCCAACAACACTCTCTTTGCTAATCGCGTGGTCATGTCTTTTCGAAAGGACTGGTAGCTATTGCGACCGTGTTGCTTGGCTTCGTACATCGCTATGTCAGCCCGACTTACCAAACTCTCCGCGTCCTGCCCATCGGCGGGGTAGGTGCTACCACCAATGCTGACGTTAATGTCCAGACTTTTGTTATCGATAATATGCGGGGACGCTATCGCCCTTAGGATTTTCCGCGCAGTGACTGCTGCGTCTTCGGCGTGCTCCACTTGGGAGAGTAGAATCAGAAATTCGTCTCCGCCCAGACGGCTTACCGTGTCCGTACGCCGGATACAAGCCGACAATCGGCTAGCGACCGACCGCAGTAGGTTGTCCCCGACGCCGTGGCCCAGTGTATCGTTGATTCTCTTGAATTGATCTACATCGACAAACAGCACCGCGAGTTGCTTGCTCTGACGCTCCGCCAGTGAAATCGCTTGCGTCAAGCGGTCGTCGAACAGCGTTCGGTTCGGCAATTGAGTCAGGATGTCATGTTGTGCCACACGCGACATTTCGAGCGAGGCGGCCCGAGCCGTGCTCACGTCGCGGAAAGAAATTACTGCCCCAATCGTGTCCCCCTCCTGGTCATGGATAATCGCTACTCGATTTTCAATTCCAAATTCCAAGCCGTCTCGTCGAATCAGCGTGCAATTTGTACATTTGGTCGCAGTCATCGCGCTTTTATCTCCTTGCGTGACAATTACTACGACATTGCGAAGGACCGCGCCGCTCGCACTATCGACGAGCCTGAGCACGTCCGCAACTGGACGTCCCAGTGCTTCCTCTCGAAACCATCCGCTCATCTTTTCTGCGAACCCATTTAGATAGGTGACGTTGCCGCATAGGTCCGTGCGCACGACCCCCTCTCCAATCGAGTCAAGCGTGATGGTCGCGAGTGCATTTTCCCGCGACACCGCCTGCTCCGCCCAACGGTTCATCATCGTGCGCACCGTCCGCCTTAAACGGTAGCCATCGGCTTGCTCCTTGAGCAGGTGATCTTGTGCGCCGTGCTGTACGGCTTGCCTGGCCTCTCCTTCTGTATCAGCGTCACTCAAGATCAAGATTGGCACACCGGGCGCAGCCTGAAAGAGCTTATCGAACGTCTCGACACCTTTGCTATCGGGCAAATTCAAGTCAAGCACTACCGCCCTCACCCCTCCGTCACACAGTCGCTCAATCCCACGAGAAAGCTCGGTAACCCACTCCACCTCGAACCGCTCTTCTGTTACGGAACCTAGTTCGCCCAAAACTCTTGCTGCCGCATCTGCGTCAGACGCAATCAGCAGGACACACTCGTTCCCCTTCATATTCGATGGGGTAGCTTGGCGTTTTTGGCTTGTCATCTAGCGGGGTCCCGCAACGGCATACTGTGCGACCTATTAGGCTGTCTTCGCCACTTTAGCCAACTTCGATGTCGCGACTACCTTGGCGGCATCCGAAGCCATGAAGCGCAGCATCTGCTGCTTCAGTTGCGCATCCACCTCGTCCGCGATCGTCACAACCGCGGGAAGTACCGTATCGAACTTCAATTGGCTCTGGCTTTTGTGCAATATCGTAAAAATGCTCACCTGGAGCAGCCGAGATTCCTCCACCGCCATGGCCACCGTGTAGCCCTGTTTAGCACGTAAATCTCCGTGGTGAGCCGCCGCCTGCGAAATCTCAGCGTTGGTTTCGTCGTCCAAACGTAAGCGCACAATGACATCACGTAGAAGCTGAGGGAGATGGCCTGTGCGGTCCTCAAAACTCAAAGGAATAGCAATTAAGTCCGGCTCTTTATCGACTCGGACGAGCCATTCCTGAATTACAGAATCGAGGTCACGTTCGAGAATATCTGCCACACTCTCAATAATAATGACGGGCCCAGCACTCCCGCCGGCCACATGCGCAGGGTTTGTAGACTTAGCCATGAGATCTCCTTGTATTCACGATCTGATTCATGAGTATTTCCCTGATGTTAGCAATCGCGAGGGGACGTTTCTGTTCAAGAGTGATCACTCCCACCCAGACCACGGGATGACACGTTTGCTCATCCGCGGAGCGATTTGTATCGCTCATGTTCCAAAAAAGACAAATCGACTTGTGATCGCTGCGTACCGGTGACATCACGAAGCTGATGGAAAAGGAGAAAATGAAGAAATAACCGGCCGAAGGACACCCTACGGTAAGGTCTAGTCGTGGAGAACGATGTTGAGAAGTGAACTGTGAACTTGCAAGCCACTCCCGCCGTCATATTCGATGAAGCCTAGCTTCCTGAACCTGTTCATGAAAAAACTGACCCTTGACCGCGTTGTGCCGATCATTTCTGCTAGGGTCTCCTGACTCATCTTGGGGATTACTGTCTCCTGCTTACCGTCCTTCCCGAAATGAGCCAGCAGTAGCAGTACCCGAGCCAGTCTTTTCTCGCTGGAGTTAAAAAGCTGGTCAACCAAATCCTCTTCGTATCGGATGTTCCGTGCCAGCAAATAGGCCACGAACATGTCGGAAAATGCGTGTTGCCGATGAAGAACTTCATTCATGGACTTCTTCTGTATTTTCATCACGGAGCAATCGGTCATTGCGGTCGCGGAACAAAGGCGAAGAGGTTGGCCTGCAAGGCAGCCTTCTCCGAAGAAATCGCCCTCGTTCAGAATGCCGATTGTGGCTTCCTTGCCGATCTCCGATACGACAGTGAGCCTTACCTTTCCTTGCTTTATATAGAAAACAGCATCAGACGAATCGCCCTGAGCAAAGATCGTCTGCTTTTTGGCAAAAGCTTCGATCTTTCTCCCGCCGTTGATGGTCGAAAGAAATGTCTTGGTATCGAAATTGACGAGTTTCTTGGATGCTGCCACGAGTGTCATAATTTGTTCCACACAAGGGTCATGAATGCGCAGAAGGCGACTTCTTATGATAAAGAAGAATAAATGCGCAAGAAGGGCAAGAACAGCGTCAAGTCTGCGGGCAAAAGCTGGGGTTCCACCCGCCGAAAATAATGGTTTCACGCTTTGGTCTCGAAAGTCAAACAGTCCCGACATAAGCCATATGGCTCTGACTCGCTCAACTCATGCTCGGAGCCGACGGTGTGTCGGCATTCGGTATTTCGGTCCAAGCCATCGTGCGATGACCGCTGGATAGCAGGTTTACCCAGGAGGAACGAAGCCAATGAAGCCGGCTCTCAAAATCAAAGCTTGGGGAACCACAGCGTGCGCCGATCTCCGTTCCGCTCAGTTCGCCGTGAAGAAATCAGTCTAATCTGCGGATCGGGAACATCGTCTTCAAATTTCAGCCTCTCCGGACCACCGGACTCATACAGCACCACGGCCTCCATTGCGTATCTCCCTTGCCGGTAGACCGCTAGCTGGCCGCCTCTCGAATCGATTTGATTTGTCCACCTTGCGTCTTACGATGTCGCCGGCTCATTCCATCGGACACTTCGCATCCGGAAAGTACTGCGCCGCCTCCCTGCGTTCGAACATGCCGTAGTCGCGCACGTTGCGGGCGCGACGGTGGCGGAGTTTGGCGACATCGGCGAACACGTTCGGCGTCCAGCGGGTAGAGTCTTCAGCGGTCTTCCAGGACGTGAGGAGCAGCAACTTGCCCGGATTGTAGATACTCTCAAACAGGTCATAATCGACCATACCCGCGGCGTGGATGTCGAAAGCGAGATGACTCGGCAATACATCGGGGTGAGCAGCGAAGGTTGCATTCGGCGCTGGGGAGACCTCGGTGATGGCCAGCGCTTTGGCTTCTCCAATCTTGGTAGCATCCAAGCGTTGCTCGATTACCGGCAAGTCCGCGGGTGGGTGACTGTCGGCGGTCACCTCGCAGACGCGCAGGTGATAATCGGAGAAGATGCCGCTGCGGCCTAGTTCCTGGATTCTGTGATGCTCGCCCTGGCTGCGCCAGCGTACTACGGATTTCTCGTCGCGCCACGTGGAGAGCGACAAGACCCAGCCCTCACGCCGCTTGCTCTCGAATCGCTCATTGTCGATGAATCCGTCGATCGACTCCAGGATCGGTTTAAGATGCTTGGCAAGGCCGAGATACTCGTCCTTTTTGCCCGGTGCAGGGTGCACTTCGAAGACCACGACAAACATGTTCATCTCCCTTTCGTTATTGGGTGGATTAAAGGGGAACCGGAGCGACATCCCCGCCAAGTAGGAACGTCACAGTCTCGCCCCACAAGGCTGGCCGCATCGCCTCCAGGTGCATCAGATGCGTTCCCCGACCAATCTTAACGTCGCGCTTTATAGATGAGTGGCTGAACGCGTCGAACAACCACCTCGCGTCATGGTCAGTGACCAGTCCGTCCCAAGCGCCGCGCAGGATCGCCACCGGAGCGCGCACTCGCGAAGGTTCGTAGGCGAGTTCGCCGTGCCAGGCCCGCAAAATCTCGATGAAAGGTCCCGAGGGAGTTTTCACGCCAGCCGGAGCGCGGGTGCGGCTCTCAGGATCGCTGTCGAGATAGCGCTGCCCCCAGTCTTCGAAGTGCACTCGCGAGAGAACGGGAGATTCGTCGTGCGGCACGTCCTCCACAAATCGAGCCCATTGCTCCTCAACGCTGACGACGCGCCAGGCAGGGCCGCTTGGACGGAGAGAGCAACGCACTGGATCGCGGCGCGCGATTGGAGCGAACAGTACCAAGCGGTCGACGAGCGCTGGGTGGTCGCCAGCAAACCGTCCGGCTGCCATCGAGCCCCAAGAGTGTGCGATCAGCGACAGGGAGTTCAGGCCTTGGTGCTCAAGAATGAAGCTGACGGCAGCGGCAAGCTGCGTGGCGGCTTCTTCGGCCAGGCATAGAGGTGGGTTCGCCGCTGCCGGAGCGTCCATTTCCGGATAGTGGTCCGAGTGACCGAAGCCGTAGAAATCTAATCCCCACACGTCAAACCCGGCCTCGCAAAGCGCGTCGCGCCAGGAGCGTCCGTCGAAACGGTGCGCGATCGAGAGCGCTGATGGAAACGTCGCGCCATGCACATAGAGCACCGCACGCCGACCAACCGCGAGGAGCGTTTCGCTCGTCAATAAGCGGAGAAACAGTCGCAGGTTGTTTTTCGGGCCCGGGATGAAAAAATGCTGTTCCCGTTGATCGAGGCGCGGAATCCCTAGCGGTGCTTGTGATTGCAATGTCGAGTTCCTTTTCCTCCGCCAGAAGTTTCTTCCGCTCGGCGAGCCAGTCGTCTCGCGAAGCGACTCGCAGATGACCAAGGTCGGTTCGGGAAACTGGAGCGCCAACGGCTTCTTTGACGTTCTTGACCGCCGTACTTTGGGGTCATAAATACCCTCCAATGATTGGTTGCTATATCTTTAAAAGGGTTCATTGTTAGCCGTATGAAATCCATCCCTAACTCCGAAAGGCTCTGACCATAGTTTGAGGGAAATTCCTTACGGTACCCGAGCAGAGGGCAGGTTGGTGAGAGGGTTTCTCGTCTGGGGTCTGCACGCCAATGATTTAAGCCTGCACGTCTACGTCGCGTCTGTTCAGAAGTGACCAGTTTGGCGGGAGGCTTTCTGCGGGCACACACGTAATCGATGGGCGCGTAGTATTCCGCGTTCACGACACAACCCGCAGTTCAACTAGAGGCCCCTGCGAACAAAGCTGCGGTCCGCAAGGATCGGCTACGTCCACTTGCGGAAGCTCGGAGGCTCTTTAATCCGACAGGCGTTCCGCCTCGCAGTTGATTCCAGAGTGTACAAAACTGACCATAATGCAAAGCTGAAATCAGACATACTTCAGAGAGAGCGCAAGATACAAGCGAAAGGCGAGGGATCGCGTGAGTGCGAAAGAATTGAGAACTAGTGGTGAAAACAAAAATGCGTTCGGTGAGTGGCCGGCGCGAAAAATCTGGCAGGTCCCGACCAATGCCTGAATTTCGATCTCGCGCCCGGAAGAGTATGCCATGAAGCACAGCTGACGGAGGCCAGCATGACTGCGCAACTTGCTACAGCAGACGACCGACTTTTGGCGCGTGAACGCCAAGCTCGTTCCATTCGCGACGGGTTCATTGTTTCCGAGGTCGCAAGCGATAAACCGCTATTCGGCGGCATGAAATTCGATTGCGGATATCTCTCGCCCTACTTCGTTACTGATCCCGAACGCATGGAAGTTACCTTCGAGAATGTTTACGTTCTCATTCACGAAAAACCAATCAATTCTAGAAAAGACCTGCGCCCACTACTTGAGCAGATTCGAGAGAGTGGCAAGCCGTTGCTTATCATCGCAGAGGATGTTGGGGGCGCGGCGCTGGCTACTCTCGTCGTGAACAAGTTGCGGGGCCCACTCCAAGTTGCTGCAGTCAGGGCACCCAGTCTCGGGGATCAGCGCAAGAATTTCTTGCAGGGCATTGCCCTCCTCACCGGTGGCAAAGCCATCATCGAAGGCACCCACATCGATTTAAAAGACATACAGATTTCCGACCTCGGTCAGGCCACGAAGATAACGATCGACAAGCACAGCACGGTGATCGAAGTCGGGGCCAAGTGCGGCCGCCTTTCCTGTGAGCCTGTGCCGGCGCAAGTGCTCGCACCTCTTCCCCTGTGCAATCTTCAACCGACGGCAGGCTAGGCCGGTGTCAGGGGCCTGCTGACTGGATGACGACAAAGGGGAGATACTATCAATCAGGCACCGCTGTATCCACTTCGATTCGAACCGATCTATCAGTATCGGCTCTGGGGCGGCCGACGTTTGGCCGACCTGCTCATCGCACCTCTGCCGAGCGGTCCCGCCGGCGAAGCATGGATACTTAGCGATCGCGACGACCATCCGAGCCAAGTAGCCGATGGACCGCTTAAAGGGCGGACCATCGGTCAATTGCTGGAGCATTCCCCGGAGCAATTGCTGGGAAAGTTCATCGGACGATTTCGCCGATTCCCGCTACTGCTGAAGTTCCTCGATGCGCATGAAATGCTTTCAGTCCAGGTGCATCCCTCGGATGCGAATAAGAGCCTGCTGCCACCGGGAGAAACCGGGAAGACGGAGGCTTGGGTCGTGCTGGAGGCGGGAACAGAAAGCCGCATCTATGCGGGCCTGAAGCCAGGCACTACTCCGGACGTTCTGCGGCGGGCGCTCGCGAATGAGACGGCGGTGGACCGGCTCGTATGCTTCACTCCGAAACCGGGCGATGGCGTCTTCATACCGGCTGGGACGGTTCACGCTCTGGGCGGCGACGTCGTCGCATTCGAGATTCAGCAGAACAGCGATGTGACATTTAGCCTGTACGATTGGGACCATGTCGATGCCAAGACCGGTCATCCGCGGGCGCTCCAAATCGAGCAAGCGCTTAGCTGCATTAATTTTGCGGAGGGTGATGCCGCCGGCCTAGTCACGCCGGTGGCGGAGGCCACAACACCGGCAGAACGAGAGAGACTCTTTCATTGTGAACATTTCTGGTTGTGGCGTCTGCGCGGAGAATCGTCGTTTGCCGTCGGCGCTGCGAATGTGCCGCGCGTTCTGGTATGCATCGAGGGCGCGGGGCAGGTCGAGCACGGGGGCGCCACTTATGCGGTCGCAAAGGGCGACGTGTTGCTCTTGCCGGCGGTGGTCGGCGTGTGTGCCTTCCAGCCCAGCAGTGCAGTGAACTTGTTGGAAATTGGGATTCCTGAAATCGCAACAATTCAAAGAGCGGAAGAATAGTGAAAAAGCTGATTGTTTTTGATCTGGACGGCACACTTGCCGAAAGTAAATCATCTCACGATGCCGAAATGTCAGGGCTGCTGCAAGACCTTCTCGCGATCGTCAAGGTGGCCGTCATTTCCGGAGGCGGTTGGCCACAGTTTGAGAAACAACTACTCTCCAATCTTTCCCGTGGCGAACGCCTGACGAATCTATCTCTCCTTCCCACATGCGGGACAAAGTTCTATCGATACGATTCAGGAGGTTGGAAAGAGATCTATTCAGAAGATTTCACAACCGAGGAACGAGAAAAGATCCTCAGTTCTCTCAAAAAGGCTATCGGAGACGCGGACTTCAAGATCGCAAAGCTCTGGGGAGACCAAATTGAGGACCGGGGCAGCCAGATAACATTTTCCGCCTTAGGCCAGGAGGCCCCGTTAGAAGAAAAACTCAAATGGGATCCCGATTTGGCCAAGCGGAAAAAGATCAAAGCGATCCTCGATACGTTTATTCCCGAGTTTTCTGTACGAACCGGGGGCTCAACATCCATTGATATCACCAAACCTGGCATTGACAAAGCCTACGGCATCAGAAAACTGCGAGACCTCCTGGGCATTTCATCGGAAGAGATGATTTTCATAGGCGATGCCTTATATGTAGGAGGAAATGACTATCCGGCCGAACAAGCGGGTGTGGTTTCCATCCCAGTGAAGGATCCCGACGAGACGAAACGGGTTACGCAAGCAATCATCGCTTGCTTAGCAGATCGCAATTAGAAACGCGACATGGTGAAAAGGATCTGATGAACGGATTTAAGTTGCAACGCCTGGGAATTTTGATGGAGCCGGAGCCGGGTAACCCCCAGGAGGTCGAAGGCGTACTTGATCCAGCTACCGCTCGTGGCCGGGATGGTGAACTCTATCTCTTCCCGCGGCTGGTCGCGCAGGGGAACTACTCTCGCATCGGCATTGCGCGAGTGCGGTTCAACGAAGTGGGCGACCCGGCGGGCGTCGAGCGGCTCGGCATCGCACTAGGAGCCGGAGGCCGATTATGAGCAGCGGCCCGATGGCAGCGGTGGCTGCGAGGATCCTCGTATCACATTCGTGGAACCCATGCAGCGTTACATGATGACTTACACGGCTCTTTCTCCCCGAGACCCACGGATCGCCCTGGCTGCATCCAAGGATCTCTTTCACTGGCAACGCTTGGGTCTGGCGACCTTTGCTCCTCGCCACCGCATCGAATTCAGCGACGTGGATGACAAAGATGCCAGCCTCTTCCCCGTTGCCATTCCGAACCCATCCGGGAAACCGGAACTGGCCATTCTCCACCGGCCACTGTTTCCCGGCACTCGTCCAAGAGAAATCGCCCGCCACCCCGCGTCCGTGCGGTGGATCTTGATCGGGAAAGCATCTGGATTTCCTACTGCTCGATGTCCTTGAAGGCTAGTGAACCAGATTGGCTATGCCGTTTTACCTCTCGCCTGCAGTGCGCCGACAAATTTTGTCGGGCGCGGACAGAGTGCGTCGCGCGTTCTGTTGCTTGAACCGTCGCAGCAGTCCGTTCTTCCACGGTTCACCGGCTCCCGACGTGGCTACCGGCAAATTGTTCTTTTCTTTTTTGGGCAGGCTCCGAATCCAAGTCGCCCGTTCCTCCCGATCCGGGCCAGCGTTCAGCGGCGCCGAAATGGTTGCAGCAACTTCGACGAGGTTTTCGTCCCTTCCAAGAAACTCGATCAGCGAATGGAGGGGAGCCTCCTCGCCGAACTCTTCATGTTGCGCGCGAAGGAGCCATCCGAGATAAAGGCGGGGGTCGCGTCGCGGCAGGTCCGAGCGCAAAGACAGAAGAGGGCCTAAAATGATGCAACGGCGGGGGAAAATCGTCTGGATCGCAGGAGAAAAACGGCATGGCGTACACACGACGCAGGGTGCTTGCGGGCCTAGGACTGGCAGGGCTGGGGGCGGTCATGCTGCCACTGGGGAAGAAGGCCGTGGCGGCCTCACAAATGAAACCGTTGACGGCGGCTGAGGCGGGCACGGGGACCTGTCCGTTCCGGCTGGCGGTGATCAATGACGAGATTACCCAGGATTTCGAAAAGGCATGTCAGATTGTGTCGGGCGATTTCGGGCTGCGTTGGATCGAGCTGCGCTCGATGTGGAACAAGAACGTGACGAAGCTCGACGACAAAGAAATTGGCGATGCTCTCAATATCCTCGAGCAGCACAAACTGCGAGTCACGGATATTGCAAGCCCCCTGTTCAAGACAGACTGGCCTGGGGCTCCGCGCTCATCTCAGAGTGAAAGCCGCGACCAGTTCCATGCGGATTTCGATGCCGGCGAGCAGGATAAGCTGCTCGAGCGTTGTATCTCGCTTGCCAAGGCCTTCAAAACGGACAGGGTCCGCTGCTTCGACTACCGGCGACTGGATGATCAGAGGCCGTACCGCGCGGCAATCAACGCTAAGCTGCAGCGGGCAGCGGAACGCTGCGCCAAAGACAACCTCGTGCTCTTACTTGAGAACGAGATGTCCTGCAACACAGCAACTGGCGAAGAGTCGGCTGCCGTGCTGAAGGCGATTCCGAATGAGAACTTCATGCTGAACTGGGATCCCGGCAATGCCGCAGCAATAGGAGGCACGCCCTACCCAACTGGCTATGAGTTGCTCCCGAAGGAGCGCATCGGCCATTGCCACTGCAAGGATGTGGTAAGCAAGCCCGACCGCAAATATGATTGGGCTCCGGTAGGCGGCGGCATTGTGGATTGGGTTGGGCAACTTCAGGCTTTGCAGCGTGATGGCTTCCACTACGGGCTGAGTCTTGAAACCCACTGGCGCGGTGCCGGCACGCCCGAGGCATCGACCCGTATTAGCATGGATGGGCTCAAGAAGACGCTGAGGAAGGCTGGCATTTCCTGTTGATCAAAGGCGATCTTGTCAGCAGGCGAGAGATAGGCAACTGCTGTCCGCAACCAGAAGACCGGTAATTAAGGAGAAGCGATGGTTACACGACGTGAGTTTCTCGATGCCCTGGCTGTCGGCACGGCCGGGTTTGCCGTCGGAACCGCGGCAAAGAGCTACGGGCAAATCCTTGGTTCGAATGACCGCCTCAACTTTGCCGTGATTGGTCTGAATGGACGCGGCTACGCTCATCTTGCGTCGCTCAAGGCGAACCGAAGCGCGGCCCGCATCTCGCATGTCTGCGATGTGGACGACAATATTCTGAAGAAGTTCGCCGCCAGCGTGCAACAGGAGATGGGCGAGACCCCGGTTGTCGAAAAAGACTTTCGCAGGATTCTCGAGGAGAAGGATATAGACGCGATCACGATTGCCACGCCCGATCATTGGCATGCACCCATGGCGATTGCGGGGTTGCAGGCGGGCAAGCACGTCTACGTGGAGAAGCCATGCAGCCACAATCCTGCCGAGGGCGAGATGCTGGTGCAGGCGCAGCAGAAGTACCGCAAACTGGTGCAAATGGGAACACAGCAGCGATCTTCGCCCCACACGATCGAGATCGTCGACAAAATTCACCAAGGCATTATCGGCCGGCCCTACTTCGCGAAAGCCTGGTACGTCAACACGAGGAAGTCGATTGGCACCGGCAAAGAAGTTGCCGTGCCGCCGCAGGTTGACTGGGACCTGTGGCAGGGCCCGGCGCCGCGTCGTCCGTATAAGGACAATGTGCATCCTTATAACTGGCACTGGTTCAGAATTTATGGCACCGGTGAAACGCTCAATAATGGCACGCACGAGGTCGATGTCTGCCGCTGGGCGCTTGGCGTCGAGTATCCGCGGCGCGTTACGTCGTCAGGCGGGCGATACCATTTCAAAGACGACTGGCAGTTTTACGATACGCTGGTGACGAGTTTCGAGTATGAAGACCAGATGATTTCGTGGGAGGGGAAGAGTTGCCAGGGGATGAAGTATTACGAGCGCGATCGCGGTTCAACCATCATGGGGACTACTGGGACGGTACTCGTCGATCGCGATGGCTATGAGGTGTACGACCTCAAAGGGAAAAAGACAAGCGAATTCCGGGTTGGCGCTTCGACTTCATCGGCTGACCTGATCGGCCGCGATTCCATGACCGACACTCACTTCGCGAATTTCATAGCCGGAATCCGTAAAGGTGAGAAGCTGAACGCTCCTGTCTCCGACGGCAACGTTGCGGTAACCATGCTGCAGCTGTCTAATATTGCGTGGGAGGGGAACCGGGAACTGCATCTCGACACGAAAGACGGGCGAATCCAGGGCGACGTGGAAGCGATGAAGATGTGGGGACGCGAGTACGAGAAGGGTTGGGCTCCGCATGTCTAAGGACTTGCAGACCTTGAAAAGCGCCTTCTCCCGTCGCGATTTCGTTCGCTGCGGCGCGCTCGTGGCGGTGGCATTTGCTGCTTCCAGCAACCGCTTCGCGCCAGCTCAGGAGCGGCCATCTTCTGAGCAAGCATCACCGATTCGGCTGGGCCTCGCCAGTTACACCTTCCGCAACTTCAACCGCGCGCAGTTGATCGGCTTCATGAAGCAGCTCAATGTGTTCGCGTTGAATGCGAAGGACGTCAAAGACCATCTGCCGATCGATCCCCTGGAGGAATCGGCTGCGCTCGCAGACTATGCCGCGGCAGGCATCAAGCTGCATGCCGCCGGCGCCATCTATTTCGCGAAAGATGAAGAAGGGGACATCCGGTCCAAGTTCGAATATTGCAAGCGAGCAGGCATTAACCTTATTGTGGCCGGAGACCCATCACTGGAGACTCTGCCGCGACTCGAAAAATTCATAAAGGAGTACAACATCCGCATCGCGATCCACAATCACGGTCCCGAGGACAAGTTGTGGCATTCTCCGCTGGACGTGTTGAAGGCCGTAAAAGGTATGGATCCGCGTATCGGGTGCTGCATCGATGTCGGGCATGCGGTCCGCGCTGGCACGGATGTGGTGCAGGCGATCCACGAAGCAGGCCCGAGGCTGTTTAACATACACATGAAGGACCTCACGAATTTTGAGAGCAAGGAGAGCCAGGTCGCGGTTGGAGACGGCATCATGCCGGTGCGGAGGATGTTTGAAGCGCTCGTCGCGATTGGATATAACGGCTTCGTCGATCTCGAATATGAGGTTCATCCCGACGATCCGATGCCGGGTGTTATCGCCAGCTTCGCCTATATGCGAGGTGTCCGGGGAGGCATGGGATTCGCGAGCCGCGTCTGAACCAGCAATGGACGTTCCTTGCGCGCTGGCGGACTCTGGACACGAGGGGGTGCGGGTTGGTGAGAAGTTACATAAATTTACAAAACTCTTCGCGAATCCTGCAGTCTTTACGTGCGTCTGCTCATCCGAATCAGCATCGAATGAAGTTGAGAGGGTGGCATGATCGCATTACGTTTGGTACGGTTGATTGAGCATCATTCCGATGAACTCGCCGCCGAGCTAGTCGTGAAGCTCGAAACCTCATCGCGCACCGCCGACCTGCGCAAAGTTCCGATCGATGAATTGCGGCGACGACTCCAGGAAATCTTGCAGCACTTGAGCGAATGGCTGCTCACCAAGACCGGCCACGACGTCGAGCGGCGTTTTTTTGAGATCGGTGAGCGTCGCGCCTCACAGGGGGTCGCGCTCTCCGATTTCTGCTGGTCGATTGTCCTGGTCAAGGAACATCTATGGGCATTCCTGCAACGGCAGGGATCCATGCATGGTCCTGTCGAAATTTATGGCGAGATGGAATTGTTGCGCCTGCTGGACCAGTTTTTCGATCGCGGCCTGTGCTTTGCGACTGAGGGCTATGAACGGTACGCCCAGTTGCATAACGGCTCTGACGTCGCGCCATCGAAGCGTGCCGGGTAACCCACTCGATTGCGGCTGGACCAATTCAATTCGCAACAAAGCAGCAACAAAATGAGTGACTGGATCTTTCCCGAATTCACCAGGGATCACCGGGATGAGCCTCGGCACATGCCGCAACCGTGTCCCCTCTGATCGGAGGAAAGCCGAGAGCACGGGTGAGCGGGCGCGGCGGGTTAGCGGGCTAGTCACGATTGCCAAGCTTGTCGTCGTCACCCTGGTCTTTATCTTTATCTTTATTTTTGCCGTCGCAGCCACGTCGACGCAGCCAACATGAATCCTCTGACAGTCTTGCACCATCCTAAGAACCAGGGTATGAACTCCAGAGCGGGGAAATTGCTGGTGGTTGAGTCCGACGATGCTCTAAGGGAGCAGATTGTCGCTGTACTCAGTGATGCTGGATATGAGGTTTCGACGAACAATCGGGAAGGAATGAAGGGAGTCCTTGCGTTCGATCCCGATGCAGTTGTTCTGGGCGCCGATCCGCCCCAGCTCGATTGCTGTGACCTTCTTTCCGAGATCAAGGGTTCCGAGCATACTCACAACATCCGCGTTGTGATGCTGTCTCCGGGAGGAGCCGCCGAGCGCACTCGGGGACTGGATCTCGGCGCCGATGATGTCGTGTCTCTACCCTTCGACTCGCACGAGCTGCTGTCGCGGGTTCGTTCGCAACTACAGAATAAATCCATCGTGGACGAGTTTCGTGATCGGGTGCGCCTTGCCGAGGAAAATCGAAGCGCTACCCAGCAGGTGGTGACAGCGGTCAACGAAGAACGGCGGACGCTTCGGGTTGGCGGCCTGGCGGCTGTTGCTGTGCTGGTTGTCGCCGCCTTGGTTTTTATCTTCTTCTACCGTCGCGGCCAAGAACAGAATACGCGTGTCTATGCGGCGATCACTCGATTGCAAACCGGCATGCTTACAGAACAACAATTGATGGAACGCTCCCGTCGGGCCCTGGAAGGCGGCGAACGCGGTTCCTCCCTGGCAACCGATCCACAAAAGGTTCAACTCCAGAAGAAGAGCGACGATCTGAGAGCGCAAATTGCAAGCAGCAAGGCAGAGAATGCTTCCGCCTTGCAAAGTCAATTAACGGCCGTAGAAGGCCGCCTTCAGAAGCTCGAAACCGAGGGCAAGGTTGCGCAGGTCATTATCGGCTCCTATGAGCCGAGCGTTTGCCTCATCCATGTTGTACTCACCTTCCGCGACCACGCCAGCGGATTAACATTGCACTATGCTGGGATGACGGCCAGCGGCGAGCCAACGACCGACGAACACAACAACCCACTCTTGAGTCTTACCGGAAGTGGTCCGGAAGTACACTTGGATGTTTTTGGCACCGGGTTTCTTGCCTCCGCCAGCGGACAAATCCTCACCAACCATCACGTGGCCGAGCCTTGGTGGCAGAACGATGATTTGAAAGAACTTCTCGATCAGGGGCTCGAACCTGTGGTTGGGGAAATGACGGCGTATTTTCCCGGCATTTCCCACGGCATCGCCATCAATACCGAGAAGATTTCCTCGGCCGTCGACGTTGCGGTTGTGAAAGGAAATGTTTCAGAACTGGGGATCAAACAGGTAGCCCTTGCCGATGGGCGCGATTCCGCAGTTAGCGGAGGGCCGGTTGTGCTCTTGGGATATCCTACCGCTCTTGATGCAATTCTGGCTCGCGCGGGATCCGACACGCTCCAGTCCATCGCGACTGCATCCAAAGGTGATCCGAAGCAAGTGATGGAAGAACTCGCCCGCCGCCACCTGATCAGGCCTACCACTACGCAAGGACACATCGGCGACGTCCTGCCTGACAAGATTGTCTATGATGCCCAAACCACTTCGGGCGGCTCGGGCGGGCCGCTCTTCAATAGCGAGGGTAAGGTTATAGGAATTAACTTTGCCATGGTGCGCGAGTTCGGTGGATCGAATTTCGCCATTCCTGTTGGCTACGGGAAGTCACTTCTGAGACATTAAGGCGGCGTTTCTGTGCCATTCTTTTTTTCGCAGCCGTCACGTCAATCTTAGCGGTGTCTCGACGCGCTCGAAGCTGCCGGGCTTGCCTGAAGACGCGAGGACCCGCCTCGAAAGAGCCTACGTGCGCAACCCATGATTGATCCGACGAGACCGGTATTGGTGATATGCAGCGAACTCACTTTACCCGCGCAACGATGACAGTGGCATCATCGGTCTGGCGCCCTCGTGAGAATTCGTCCATCGATGTGAAGATGGCGCAAGCAATGTCGTCAGGGCGTTGCGCGGCACATTCGTCCGCCGCCTGTCGGAGGCCCTCGACGCCCCATTCTTCGCCGGCCGGATTTACCGCTTCGGTCATCCCGTCCGTGTAGGCGATGATGAGATCACCGGGACGAAGATGCACCATACCTTCCTCATAATCCCAACTCGGGAACATTCCCGCCGGTACGCCTCCGGTTTGAAGCCAAATCACGGAGCCATCTTGTCGAATGACGATGGGAGGATTGTGGCCTGCATTCACGTAGCGCAGGGTCCGCGTGGTTCCTTCGAAAACACCATAGAATAATGTGGCGTACCGGTTTGCCAGAGACGATGCATGTACCTGAGAATTTACCGCACGAAGAACGGCGACTGCGTCGTTTCCCGCAAAGGAAGCGGCGGTACGAAGCGAGGACTGAACACTCGATATCATGAGCGCGGCGGCGAGGCTCTTACCAGAGGCGTCTCCGACGGCTAGGGCGAGACGATTGTGGGAGAGCGGCAGGAAATCATAGCAATCACCGCCTAGAGCACGAACTTGCCGGCAGCGCGCGCTATAACTCAGACCGTCGATCGGCGGGCCTGAGGATTGCATAAAGCGCTCCTGCACGTCGCAGGCGGTTGCCCAATCGTGGCTCACATCCGTTACTACCGCATTGGTCGTCATTTTCGTATCTCTGTAACAATGTCGGTTCTGGAGGAGGGAAATCGACGTGAAAGGCGCTAGATTTTTTTTAAAAATCTCCGGCTGGGATGTAGAGAAGCGTTTGTCGGCTCCGACTAACTTGTGAACGCGCGAATTACGCGCTGGAACTGGAGGAAAACACATGAAGTACATTTTGCTGATGTTCGGCACAAAAGCAGGTGTCGATACTTATCGTGCCTGGACCAAGAAGGATATCGACACGCACATGGCAGGGCTGAAGAGTCTGGCCAACAACTTGCATGAATCGGGTGAGCTTGTCGCCGAGCAAGGCCTGACTGGGCCGGAGGAGGCCACAGTCGTGCGCGGGCAGAAAAATGGCATGCCGGTCACGGACGGCATCTTCCCCGAATCCAAGGAGTTTCTACTCGGCTACTGGGTCGTTGATGTCGCGACGCCCGAACGCGCGCACGCTCTCGCCACCCGGCTTTCGACGGTGCCCGGACCTGGCGGGGCACCGACGAACATGCCGATCGAGGTGCGGCAGCTCGCAAACCATCCCCTCAAATGGTCATAACGGGATGTCGAGGACCAGCGTTGGAGTCTAACTAACTTATGAAAGAGCGCGGAACGAACACAACTAAGGAGGAGGCATGAAATACATTCTGATGATGAACGCCACGAAAGCTCATTATGACGCGTACGCCAAGTGGTCGAAGGAGGACCTGCAGCGGAACGTCGCCTTCATGCGCGCCTTCAGCAAAGAACTCAAGGATTCCGGCGTGTTTGTTTCCACCGAGGGCTTGGCGTGGCCGAACGAAGCCAAGATTGTCCGAGCGGGAAAGGATGAGGAACCGATTACGGACGGAGCCTTCGCGGAGTCGAAAGAGTTTCTTGCCGGATATTGGATTATCGATGTGGAGAGCCCGGATCAGGCATACGAGATTGCCGCCCGGGCATCCGCTGCGCCCGGGCCGGGAGGGATCCCGGGCAGTATGCCTATTGAGGTGCGGCAAGTGCTCACCAGTTTTACTGATTTAGGGATTTAGGTGCGCGCGGCGGGGAGAGTTGCAGTGATGGGACAACCGTTGGACATTTCGGTCGGGCACCTCTTGAGGGAATTGACGCCGCAGGTGCTTGGGACCGTGGTCCGGAGATTTCGTGACTTCGCAGCCGCGGAAGATGCTGTCCAGGAGGCTTTGCTGGCCGCGGCAACCCAATGGCCAGACCATGGACTGCCCGACAATCCGCGGGCATGGCTGACGCAGGTTGCCTTCCGCCGCATGACCGATCAAATTCGAAGCGAATCTGCTCGTCGGCGTCGCGAGGGTGAGATGGCGTTCGAGGCATCCCGCGCGCCCGAAGCGACGCCGACCATCGACGCGGCGGCGGAAGAAGACGACACCCTCGTCCTTCTCTTCATGTGTTGCCACCCGGCATTGACTTTATCTTCGGCAATTGCACTTACATTGCGGGCGGTGGGTGGGTTGACCACGGCTGAAATCGCCAAAGCTTTTTTTGTGCCCGAGGCGACGATGGCGCAGCGGATCAGCCGAGCCAAGCAAAGCATCAAGGATTCCGGCATCCCCTTCGGACTGCCGACGAAGGAGGAACGTGTACAGCGCCTGCGGGCGGTTCTTCATGTGCTCTATCTCATCTTCAATGAGGGCTATACGAGCAGCGCCGGTCCACAGTTGCAGCGAGTTGAACTATCTCGTGAGGCAATTCGGCTGACGCGATCCCTCCGAAACCTTCTCTCGGACGATGCTGAGGTCGCCGGATTGCTCGCTCTCATGTTGCTGACAGACGCCCGCCGTTTTGCGCGAAGCAACAACGAGGGCGATTTAATCCCCCTGCCGCAACAAGATCGAGCGCTCTGGGACCGGCAAGAGATCACGGAGGGAGTCGCGCTCATCTCCGCGACGTTACCGAAAGGCTTGGTCGGCCCATACCAGTTGCAAGCTGCCATCGCCGCAGTTCACGACGACGCTGCGCGAGCCGAAGATACGGATTGGCCACAGATCCTGGCTCTCTATGATCTGCTCAGACGCATGACCGACAACCCGATGGTGGAACTGAATCGAGCAATTGCGGCGGCGATGGTGCATGGTCCGACGAGGGGATTGGAACTGGTCGACGCGCTCAAGGCTGACGCTCGCGTCGCGGATCATCATCGCTGGCACGCCGTTCGAGCTCATCTGCTGGAAATGGCCGGAGACCCCGATAGCGCCATCAAGCACTTTCGTGCCGCAGCCGGGAAAACGGGCAGCCTACCGGAGCGCGACTATCTTCTCATGCAGGCGGCGCTGCTTCTCAGGTGAGACGCGCCTTGTAGGCGCAAGCGTTCGTCCTGTTCGCAGATTTACAAAACAGGTAACCACACCCAGCGCGAGTTAAGATGCATGGCAACTTGTCGCGAGCTCAGGGGCAGTCCCGTGACGATCAAGACATCTCCTTGGGTTGTGGCGGCGGTGGATGGCGCCGTTACTCGGCTAGGAGGTCGCCTAGCTCGCTTTCCCCTCTTCGGCGCGCCTTCGGGCAGCTCCTTGAGGGTCGGTGATTATATCGACCCACTTCGCATCAGGCGAGGCCTCGGCGTGGTAGCTGTCGTGCCAGTTCCACCACTTGTACGGCGCGGTTTGCGGGTAACCCTCCGGAGAGTCCTCCCAAGCCTCCTGACGGCCAAGCGGTGTGATGTCGAGATAGCTCCAGGTGGTCCCCATCGCCTCGTCGCCGCGGTTGTTGATGAAGTATGTGCGGAACACTCGCTCTCCATCGCGGAAAAACACATTGTGGCCGTGCCATTCATTGACGCCGAAGTCGGTGTCGAAGCTGTCTGTGATGGTGTACCAGGGCATCTCCCATCCCATCCGCGCCTTCAGGCGCGCGATGTCCGTCTGCGGCGCGTGTGAGGCGTAGACGAGGGTGGTGTCGCGAGCGTTCAGATGGGACAGGTGGGAGACCTGATCGGCGCCCAAGGAGCAGCCGCGGCAGGCGTGCTCGGGCCAGCCGAAGACTTCCGGCTCGAAGAAGGCGCGATAGACGATCAACTGCGGGCGGCCCTCAAACAAGTCGAGCAGGCTCAGCTTGCCCTTGGGTCCGTCGAACTCGTACTTCTTCTCCACCGCCATCCAAGGCATCCGCCGGCGTTCGGCGGCCAGCGCGTCACGGGAGCGGGTGAAGGCCTTTTCCTTCACGAGGAGTTGCTGCCGCGCAGCCTCCCACTCCTGCTGGGACACGATCGGCGGTGTCTTCATCGTGAGATGCTTTTTCGCATGTTGCTTGTTCGTCGACATTTTCATTTCTCCTTGTTATTCAGATTTGGGACGATTTCTTCCGCTGCGTTCTTTTTGCGAGAAACTTTCACTACCAAAGCTGCCAGACCGCCGGTAGAAACCGCCCCGGCGACGACTACTCCCATGGTTGCCAAACAGAATGGGCACATTGTCTGCCTCCTCGATGGCCAACTTGACCCGTTAAGCCGCCTCTATAGGGATGACGGGTAAGGTCGGGTGATTTCGACAGGGAAAATAAAAAACTTTAGCCCCGCCTTTCGAGCAGAAACTGTCTCACCGCGGGGTCCTCAGTCAGACCAATCGCCCGGTCGAAGGCATCCAGGGCCTCAGGTGTTTTCCCTAGCCGTCGCAACAGGTGAGCGCGAACCGCCCAGTACGGCTGATAGGCGGAGACGTCGTCTGCATCGATCGCATCCAATGCTGCCATTCCTGGTTCGGCTCCTCTCGCTTCGGCCACCGCAGCGGCGTATCCGGTTCGGGTGCCGAGCGTCGGTGAAATCCGGATCAGCTGTTCATAGAACATCATGATCGCGTTCCACTGAATCTCGCCGCTCCGCGCCCGCTCAGCATGTACCGACTGAATCGCAGCTTCGAGTTGAAACCGGCCCGTGCGCCCGCGAGTCGATGCTTCTTTGAGATGCCGTTCCGCCTCTTCAATTAAGGGCCGAGACCACGTCTGGCAATCTTGCTCCGAGAGAGGCACGTAACGGCCGTCCGGCCCCCTCCGCGCCGCCCGGCGGGCTTCGCAGTGGAGCATGAGAGCCAGCAACCCGTGGACCTCTGTTTGTTGG
>Ga0209221_1000151_pt1 | contig 38775 bp, 31 predicted proteins | sample BlaSpr_A8_Ref_O2_FD_187989 | JGI IMG/M metagenome (GOLD analysis project Ga0209221, IMG submission 187989) | Forest soil microbial communities from Thunder Bay, Ontario, Canada - Black Spruce, Ontario site 2_A8_Ref_O2 (SPAdes) (version 2) | ecosystem: Environmental > Terrestrial > Soil > Boreal...
GGTTATTCGAAAGGACAGCGGCGGCAATACCTTCAATTTCGATAATGTGGTTGGCAGTGCCCTGAGCACTGGCTTTTCAAATCTTTATTACCCTCGCGTCAGCCGCACTACCAGAGGCATGTTGATGCATTTTGGGGTCGGTGCGGCTGATAACGGTTTCATTAACTTAGTCCCGGAATTCTGGCCCGATTTCCGCGACAAAATTCTAAGGCGACGTCATTGATCCAGTGTGCCCTTGAGCAACTGTCCGCAAGTGGCTCTAATAGAAAAGAGGGCGACGAGTTCATTATCGAAGCCGAGATGGAAGGAGCCACGGTTGCGCCCGACACTCGCCGCGTTCATACTCCGACCATGACACTCAAAGGTGCGGCATTGCTGGCTTTGGTCGGGACGATATTGATGACGGTTCTCCTAGTGTGGAATTTCGTCTCCAATGTGGTCTATGTCCTGCGGGGTGTGGAGGCTCCAATCGTGCTCTTCGCATCATTCATCTATGCGTTTGGCTGCCTTACCGTGATGGTGTTCTTTTTCGTCTTCCATCGAGCGCAGCCGCAGGGGTGATTTTGCCATGGAGGGCTGGGGGCGAGTAATCACCGGAGATCGATGCTGGAGGAGCACGAACCTGCCGCAGCGGAGGTTGCGGCCCTTGCGGGCCAGTTGGGTCGGCAACCTCGGGTAGGGGCTCAGAGTCAAGCCATCTTAAAATAGCCGACCTGGTGTCGCAGATAGATGGGTGTTCGTTGAGGAGCCCAGATTTTGACGTTGAAGTTGTCAAAATTGCCATGCCCTGGCGAGCGACCCGCTTCTTGACTATGCGCTCTTGCGGAGAGTGGCTCCAGAACTCTCGTAAGCCCCAATCTGCTTCAACATTCCCAGCTGATCCCAGTTGTCCCAGCCCTCTACGATCTGCTTGTCGCGAATGCGAGCGATGCTCATTCCGGCTATTCGCACACGCATGCCGCTGGCAGGTATTCCCAGATGATCTCCGCGATGCGTCATCGTAGCCGACCAGCGCAAGACGACTTTATCCTCTGCTCCGAAGGCATCCTCCACCACAATGTTGATGTCGGGAAAAGCACCGCGAATGCGCTCCACAAATGGCACAAACTCTGCAGGGCCACGAAGCGGGCTGCCATCTTCAAGTTCGCCGATTCCGATCGCATCGGCGGCGAGAAGTGCGGATTGTTTCCGTTTTACCTTCGTTCCAAACTTCTTTGAACCAGCGCCGCATTAACTGGATATTTTCTTCGACTGACATGACTTCGCTCCTACATAGGAATCGTCTTGGTAATCCTGAAGCACCAAAACATAGCTCTTCGTCCAAAAGGGTGCAAGTTCAAATTTATGATTCTTCGGCTGGACAATCTGGGCGGAGTCGGCTTAGAACGGTCGCTAAGCAGTTCGAGAAAACCAGAATAGAGGCAGGATTGCCAAACGACCTCGTCCTCTATCGCGCGTCAAGGCTTCGGAACTGAGATGCACCGAGCAGCCGAAAAACTGTTTGCGGCATGAACGTCATGCGACGCACAGCCGTCGGCGCAACCATGAAGTACCGGCAACAAAACATCGCTGAGGTGGCCGCTGTCGCCGGCCGTCGAGTGCAGTAAGGACACAGATAGGGACACAAGCCGGCCGAGGCGGTGACAACCAGTGGCCCCATTTTTGCACTTATCGGCACAAGCACGGTGATCTGGGTGTTTCGCGCGTTCACCGGGTTCGCGATCGTGCCTCCGAAGCTAACCCGAGTCGCCCCTGCGATACGTCAGGGGCGATCGGAGAGATGGTAGGACATATCATTCCAGCGCAGTTCTTTCTTGAACTCTCCAACTTTCGTGTCGCGATCGATGACCAAATACTCAATCCCCGCAATCTCGGCGAAGTTCTCTAAGTGTTCGGGCGCGAGGGCGCGGCTGAGGGCGGTATGATGCGCTCCACCAGCCAGTATCCACGCGGTCGCGGAGGTCTTGAAATCTGGCTCTGGTACCCACATGGCACGGGCAACGGGAAGATTGGGCAGAGGATGCTCGGGGCGTATCAGGTTCACCTGGTTGACGATTAAGCGGAAACGGTTCCCCATGTCGACGATCGAAGCATTCACCGCTTTTCCCGGGGCTGCGGTGAATACCAGCCTGACGGGATCTTCTTTTCCTCCGATGCCGAGGGGATGAACTTCGACGGCAGGTTTGCCTTCTGCGATCGATGGGCAAACCTCCAGCATATGTGCACCCAGTATCTGGCTGCTATTCGGTAGGTGATAGGTATAGTCCTCCATGAACGACGAACCACCTACCAAGCCATGGCTCATAACCTTCACGGCTCTTACCAGAGCCGATGTCTTCCAATCGCCCTCAGCGCCAAACCCAAACCCTTCGGCCATGAGACGTTGCACTGCGATGCCCGGGAGCTGCTTAAGGCCGTGCAGATCTTCAAAGGTATCGGTGAAAGCGTTCGCGCCCGTCTCCGCCAGGAAAGCCCGCAATCCTAACTCAATTCTGGCCGCATCACGCAATGACGGGCGCCGGTTTCGGCCGGGTCGCAGTGTCTCAGCGACGGTGTAGGTTTCATCATATTCAGCCGTGAGCTGGTCGATCTCCGCATCGGTTACGGATTGGACGTGTTTTACCAAATCTCCCACGCCGTAGCCGTTCACCGAATATCGCAGCCGGATCTCTGCGTTGACCTTGTTGCCTTCGGTTACGGCTACGTTTCGCATGTTGTCGCCCAAGCGGGCAACCGTTAGATTCCGGGCGTCGTGCCAGGCACAAGCGGCACGCAGCCATGCGCCCAACTCCGCATGAACCGCCGTATCTTGCCAGAAGCCCACCACGACTTTGCGTCGAAGCCGCATCCTGGCCCCAATGAATCCAAACTCGCGGTCGCCATGCGCCGACTGGTTTAGATTCATAAAATTCATGTCGATGGTTGACCAGGGCAACTGATCATTAAATTGGGTGTGGAGGTGCAGTAAAGGTTTGTCCAACGACCGCAGGCCTCCGATCCACATGCGCGCCGGCGAGAAGGTGTGCATCCAGGTTATGAGAGCAATGCAATTCTGCGAGCCGTTTGCGTCCAGGCACAACTGGTAGATGGATTCAGGGGTGGTCATGACCGGCTTACAAACGATCTTCACCGGTATCTGCGAGGATGTGCCGAACGCGCGGGCGATAGAAGTTGCGTGCTCCTCCACCTGCTTCAGCGTTTCAGGACCGTAGAGATGCTGGCTTCCGGTAGCGAACCAAGCTTCGAGGCTGGAAAAATCGATCATTTTCTGTCTTCCCCGGCGAGTGCTGCGCTGCTTACGCGCACTTCTCACGGCGCGTATAGCCTCCAGGCAGGAAATCAGGGTCGGAATTCGGCCTGTTCAAGAGTACAAAGCAAAACCAGAAACAGCTTGCATTCCCCGACTGGTTGGCAGGAGCTCGTCCTCAGATCCTTTGCGGGAAAACGCTTAATTGGGGATGAGCAAACGTTTACCACCACCGCTCACAATACAAATTTCCGGAATCCACTGTCAAGTATTTTCTCGTGGAAAAGTCCCCGCACGAAAGCTATTCCGGGTCTGACTTGAGCGACCAACTCGCTCCTGTACGGTTGTTCCATGGGCACGTCTAGCCCTCGGATCGAGCGGAGACGTCTTCCAAAGCAGCTCTCCGTCCCTTCTGGTCGGACTGCGCGTCCATGGTAAACTGCATTTTTGCCGCAGACTTTCTCCTAACACCCGTCCATGGATATTCGCGAAATCGCGCGAAGAGCGAGGGTTTCCACTGCAACCGTGTCCAGGGCAATCAATCACCTGCCCACGGTCGATCCGCAGCTTGCCAAGCGAGTCTGGAAGGTTGTCGACGAACTTGGTTATTTTCCGAATACGCAGGCTCGAGCTCTGGTTTCCGGTCGCAGCCGCCTTTTTGGACTGATTGTTTCTGAAATTACGAATCCATTCTTTCCCGAGATCGTGCAGACTTTCGAGAATCTGGCGGTAGAAAACAATTACGAGATTCTTCTGACCTCGACGGTGCATGATCCGAAGCGAATGGAGTCGTCGGTCCGCCGGATGATCGAACGCCGAGTCGACGGCGTGGCCATTCTGACGTTTGGTATGGAGGATGCGCTACTCGACCATCTCCGTTTCCGCAAAGTTCCATTGGTCTTCGTCGATGTAGGACCGGATGCGCCGGGCATCGTCAATGTACGGATCAACTATTTGAACGGAATTCGGCAAGCGGTGCAGCACTTGGCTGCTCTCCGTCACACGCGCATCGCGTTTATTGCAGGTCCGTCGAATTTGAAATCAGCGATGGCGAGAAAAATGGCCTTCAAGACATCCATGACGGAGATCGGGCTCTCATCCGACCTGATTGTCGAAGGCAATCACCGCATGGATGGCGGGATGCGAGCGCTGGTTGAGTTTGAAAAGTCGGGCAACCGCCCCACCGCAGTGCTCTGTTCGAACGACATGACCGCGATTGGAGTGATGCGGGAAGCATACGATCAGAACATCAAGATACCGAATGACCTTTCTGTAATCGGCTTCGATGACATCCGGCTGGCGGAGTTCACAATTCCGCCGCTCACGACGGTGCAAATGTCGCAAAGGGAGTTAGCCAAAATAGCCTTTCAAGCACTGCTGCAAGAAGTGCAACGCGAGTCGCCTTCAAATGAACGCAGCGAATACGAACTGATTACGCATCTGGTACTCCGGCGCTCCACTGCGCTCGCCCAATCCGCGGCTCACAGGAAAACATTGCAATGAAAACGCCAGCCGGCGAATCCGGGAATCGGCGATCTCTAGAGCGATCTTCGATTCGACAACATAGAGTCCTGCGCCCGAACTATGGGTCCTGGAACGCGAATCCGTTGCTTGTTCGAAAAAGCCCGAAGTAGGATTTTCCCGTCAGGAAGTTGCAATTGACAGCGTCCACGGGGGCAGCGGCCACCGGGATTCGTCTAAGATTTCGCTACTTCTAAGCAAACGATTACTAAATCTGTTCGGCGCTCAGGAGCGAGGAGAGAAGTAACGACAAGCGACTAATGCGGGACGCCGGACGCCATTCCGCTGGAGTCGGCACTTTTCGAATGAATCAACTGTTCGGTGAGGCGGAATTGTTCCTTGGCCAAATCGCTCTTGCCAGAACGCTGATAGATTCGTCCCAACAAGTAGTGGTCTGCACTCTCGCCGGGATCCAATGCGACCGTTTTTTCAGCTTCCTTCGAAGCTTCCTCAAAACGATTCAAATCGAAATAGGCTCTTGCCAGCTGGTAGTGCGTCTTGCCGGAGCGTGGAGCGATCTCGGTTGCGCGAACCAGCCAGGGGATGGCCTCCTCCGTGTGGCCAGATTTCGCCAGCAACGCGCCCAGGTTCAAATAGGGCTGTTCATTCTGCACCGGCAGATTCTCGGCCAACTTCACCGCCTGACGGTATGCGACGAGCGCGGCCTCGACTTCGTTCTTCGCTTCCAAACTCAACCCTAGATTATTTTCGGCTTTTACGTTGCCAGGTTCGCGCCGCAAAACTTCCTGGAAGGCGGCGACCGCGAGATCGAAGCGATTCTGCTGGTAACGGACCCGTCCCAGATGGTAGCGCGCCTCGACATTTCCCGGATCGAGCGCGAGAGATTCCTCCAGATAGCGAGCCGCATCGTCGTAATCGCCCAACAATACATAGTCGAGGGCGACGACCTTCAGATCGTCTGCCGTTGGATTGTGCAATCGAGCCGCGGCGGTGAATAGCTTCAGCGACTCTTTCGGCTGGTTCTGGCGGAACCGCACATAGGCGAGCAGATAGGCTGCATCATCGGACTGGGGATGAGTCGCTTGGTAGGCTCCGAGCGCGGCGGCCGCTTCTTCGAATTTTCCAAGATTCACCAGCGCCTTTCCGCGGTAGAGAGAGGCGGCGGTTTTGCCCGGTGCGTTCTCCTCACACTGGGCAAATGCGACGGCTGCCTCTGCCCAGTGGTGATCCTGAAATAACTGCATGGCCTGTTTGTAGGAGAGCGATTGGGCAAAAGCCCCAAGCACAAACATGGCCGCCGCGAGGAGAATCAAAAACGTGTTGGCTGTGGTCCTCATTATTATGCGACCTACTGAATTACGCGGGTTTACTTAGCCGAAGAGCTCGCTTCGGTTACCGTCAGAATCTGGTCCGGCGAGACGTCCTTTATGACCTGTATGCTACCGCTCGGCCAACGAATCTCAACCTGTTTCACAATATTTGCCGAGCCCAGTCCAAAATGCGCTCGCTTGTCGCTTGAGGACTGATAGCTGCTGGCTGTCGTGACCGTGGCATACTGGTCGCCTGCTGCGGTTGTGATCTTGATTTGGGCCCCGATCCCGTCCCGGTTGCTCTTGACTCCGACCAACTTAAGAGTAATCCAGTGATTATGGGTGGAGGTTTCATTGTGGAGTATCCAAGCCGGACCATTATTTTCGGTGACGACGATGTCCATCTTTCCGTCATTGTCGATGTCCCCAATCGCCATACCTCGTGCCGCCCATTTTTGCTGAAACACTTTTCCCGAGTGTTCTGAAACGTCGACGAATTTGTTGCCCCTATCGTTCCACAACAACAACGGAGATTCGCGGTACCGCAAGTGCGGCTCGTTCGTCTGGATAGTATCCATAACGTGCGACTGGACGATGAACAGATCCTTCCATCCGTCGTTGTCATAGTCCATGAAACGGACACCCCATGCCGAGTGCAACAGACTGATCGCACCTAAGCCCGTCGTCAGAGTCGAATAGTCGAAGGTTCCATCTCCGGCGTTTTTGTAGAGCGCGTATTTCTGGTTGGCCAAGTCGGTGATGATCACGTCGGGCCAGCCGTCGTTGTTGTAGTCCTCGAAGTCAACACCCATTCCTGCGAAGGTGGCGCCGCTCCCATCCAGTCCCACACCGGAGACGAGTCCGATTTCTTCGAACGTACCGTCGCCCTTGTTGTGGAAGAGAAACTCCGGGATGGAGTCGTTCGCCAGCAGAATATCCATCCAGCCATCATGATCGTAATCGGCGATCGCCAGGCCCAGGCCCTTGCCGGGTTTGCCCATGCCCGCCTTCACTGCCACTTCGGTGAACTTGCCATTGCCGTCGTTGTGGTACAGCAAGACCGATGCAGGTTTGAAAAGATCGGGATGACAGTAAGAACGAAACCCTTCTTCGCGGTGGCCACAATAGATATCGTCAAAATCCCACTCCATGTAACGAGCGACAACCAGGTCGAGGCGTCCGTCGTTGTCATAATCGACCCAAGCCGCGCTCGTGGCCCATCCCGAGCCCGCGACTCCTGCGTTGGCTGTCACGTCGGTGAAGGTTCCATCGCCATTGTTGTGATAGAGAGTGCTGTGTCCGTAGCCGGCGACAAAGAGATCGTCGTAGCCGTCATTGTCGTAGTCGCCCACGGCGACACCGGTAGAGTAGCCGGTTCCCGCGACGCCCGCCTTCTCGGTTACGTCTTCAAACGAGCCATCCGTTTTTTGGTGATAGAGGCGATTCCAATATTTTGGACCATCCTTCCGGGGAATCGTGCCCTCACGAGTGGGGTCGTCGATGCGGGCACCATTGGCAAAGAAGATGTCGAGCCGGCCGTCGTTGTCGTAGTCGAAGAGCGCGACGCCCGAACCCATCGTTTCCAGCAGATATTTTTTGGACGTCGGCGAGGCTTCTTGCTTGAAATGAACGCCGAGTTTTTCGGTTACATCGATGAAGCTACCGGGAGGTGCTGCTTCGGGGGTGCCTTGGGTCTCAGCCGGAGGGGACTGGCCCAGGCTTGGACCGAAAGCAAGTAGCAAAACAGCCAATAAAAAGACTGCCCGCCTTAGAACACCTCGCCCCGTTCCGCCTACCGCAGAGCGGCGGGAGGGACTTGGTCCTCTGAGGCGGTCAGTCAATCTCACGACGGTTCCAGTTTACGCTTTTGCCAGCACCCCAAAACTCACGGGGGAGGGCAGCCCGGACGGGGACGCTGGCAGCGTCCCGACTAGAACTCGAACTTGAGTTGGAGTTGTATTCTCCTTGGGAACAAGAGATAGCCTCCACCTCCTGTGGTTGAAAAGCTGTCCCAGTTTACCTGCCCGAAACTACCGGGCACGAGAACCCCCGGTGGGTTCGAACCGAGCTGTACCATCGAGCTATCAAGCGGCCCAAGATCTGATGGCCGATTCCAAACGTGCCGATTGAAAGCGTTGAGGAAGTTCACCTGAAACAGAAGGTCGCTGCCTTCGGTGATTTTAGTTCTTTTGAGTAGGTTGAAGTCCTCGCTGAGATAGGCACCCATTCGGATTGCCCCGTCAACGCGCGGGGACGTTCCGAATGCGTATGTGCCCCTGGCCGCGAGGTTCTGGGTCGAATTGGGATCATCGAAGGCAGGATCTACCGCACCTGTCGCCGTATCCAAAGGATTGAATATGGGAGTACCGGGTGAGCCAAGAGCATAGGCGGCAGGGCTGATGGGAACAAAGTTCCCGCTTTTGTTCCTCCACGCCGCACTCTGGACTGATGCTCCTGGTATGTAATCTTCACGGATGCAGTCGTTATAGGCGGGCACTCCCGTCGCGCAACCGAAGGCTATGGGCTGGCCGCTCTCGTAGCGTTGAATACCACTGACGGACCACCCGCCGACCACCCTGTCCTCGACTCCTCCGTGTGACAAGAATTTCTTGTTCTTGCCAAACGGAAGCTCATAGATGTAACTGAGTACAAAATTCTGCGGGAGATCCTGATTGCTGATGGCCTTATCGCCCGGCCGGTCGAAGACATTCTGCGGCGCGCCGCCCTGGTGCAACGTGGCAAAGTACGGTAGTGCAGAGTCGGCGTCGGTTAGCGTCTTGGACCATGTGTAGGAAGCCATCAGGTTAAGACCGTTATGGAACCGCCGAGTCAACTGGGCTTCCAAAGCGTTATAAGTCGATTGGCCCAGGTTTTCGAGGGCGCCGTCGGTATTGAAGCCATAGTACTGAGGGAACGGAACCAAGGCCTGCGCGACGATTGCGCTGGTGGGAAAAGTGGGATAGGGGAGCGGCACCGCCGTCTGTGATCCGATTGGGGTCAGTAGATTAGTGCCCAGGGAGAAATATTTTGGGTTGAGCGTGTTCACGGCATCATAATTCGACCGGAGATTGGTGGAATGCCCGCCGACGTAGGCAATATCCATAATCAGATCGGAAGCTATCTGGTGCTGAACTTCGAAGCTCCAATTCTGAATCATGGGTGGCCGTCCATAGGACGGAGCAGTGTATTGCGGTCCGGTGAAGTTAAGCTGACTAGGATCGAGATTGGGAGGAGCTGGATAGGCAGGTAGTCCCGAATCAATCTTGAGAGCCGGATCGAATCCGTTCACACTGTTGAAGGCCGGGTTTGCCTGGAAACCGGTGAGGTTGAAGGCGCCGAAGTCCGCATATTGCAGGTTGCCATAGATAATGCCGTAGCCGCCACGGAACACTGTATTGCCTTTTAATTCAGAGGGCGACCAGGCAAAACCAACGCGCGGACCGAAGTCTTTCTTGTAGATGTTGGCCCAACGCTCGTTCACATTCCCATTTCTTCCAGTTCCGGTTCCTGCGAACACCAGCGCTCCCGGCAGATTGCCAGCTCCGGGATTGGGCGCCGTCACACTGATGTTGGAGGTGTCTCCGTTGGCTTCTTTTTGAGGTTCATCAATCTCATAGCGGAAGCCGACATTGAGGGTGAGAGTCGGGGTCACCTTAAAGGTATCCTGAGCAAATCCCGCGAAGTAACTGCGCAACCAGCGAGCCTGGCTGGCATAGGCGGTGAGGTTGGCGGAGCTGAGCTCTCCCAACAGCAAACTGGCAATTCCATTTCCGCTCAGGTTGGAGGAAGCGGAGGTGCCAGCGGTCTGCGCGCGAGCAAAGTTAAAGGTGCCGCTTTGGTTATCGAAATCGAGCGGAGAATATTGTTGATACCACTGTTCGTAACCGAATTTGAACTCGTGTTTACCCTTTACCCACGTCAGGGTGTCATTGAACCGGAAGCCGTTGTCAATGGTATCGCCGTCAACGGAATCGCCAAAACTCGCAGTCGAGGCTTCTGCCACATTGATAGCCGGAAACATCGGCCCGCTGGCGCCGGTGATACCGAGTTTCGAGTCCCAGTCGGCACCTCCACCCAGACCGACGCCCGCGCCGATGTTGGCGCTGTTGGTGCGGTTGTAGCCCACGTTGAAATGGTTCAGCATCGTGGGGGTAATGGAGTAATCGTATCCGAAGCGGATGAAGTGAGTTGTAAACTTCTGGTTCCGGCCGGCTCCGGCGGCATTTGCCCATTCTGGATTGGTAGAGAGGCGGTCATTGGTGCGGGAGTTGTAGGTAAAGTACGCTTTACTCTTCGAACTGATGTTCTGGTCGATGCGCACCGTCATCGCGGTGTCGAGAATGGGATAACTGTAAGGAAACGTGTAATTGTTGGTGAGGTTGGTGTTCTGAGGCGCTGGATAGTACGCAATAATATTCTGCCCTACAGGCGAGAAACGGGTCGTGGGTATTACGTTTCCGGTGCTTCCGGGTTCATTCATGAAAGCAGTTCTGCACTCCACGCCGCCAATCGTCTGGGTGGTGGCCGGGTCGAAGACCTCGCCCTGATAGATCGGCGTGCCATCGCAGGGATTGGTTCCAAGGATGTTGCCGGTGTCGAGCGTCGCATTGAAATTGCCAGCGAGCTCATCAGCCGTAGGCACCGTGGAGGTGGTAATACCGCCCGTGGTTTGACGGTACTGCTCCCAAGAGAAGAAAAAGAATGTCCTGTCTTTGCCGTTGTAGAGATGTGGAACTATCACGGGACCACCGAACGTCCCGCCGTAGTCATTCTGTCTGTCCAGCGGAGTGGAGAACAGACTGGGATCGGAGGGATTCTGGGAAAGAATAAAGTCGTCCCCCCAAGTGTTGGCGTCAAGAGCCGTATTGCGGAAAATCTCGTAGGCCTCGCCGTGATATCTGTTCGTCCCAGCCTTGGTGCTGAAGCTCTCAATGCCTCCGGTCGTGCGCCCGAATTCCGCCGGCAAGGTTGAGGTGATCACTTTAAACTCGCCGATCGCATCGACCGATGGAGCAGTTTCGTCGAACGACGATCCGTTCTCGGAACGAGTGGTGGCGGAGCCGTCGAGGAGCACTTCCGTCGCGTAATTCTGACCGCCGCTGATTTTCGATTCAAAGGTGCCGCCGTTGCCTGAGTCCGAACCGGGGCCGACGGCTCCGGGCGTCAGAAAGACAAACGCCTCGGGAGACCGCATCGCCTGAACCGTGCTGCCGAGAGCCAGCGGTAGGTCGAGAATCTGCTTGCCACCGACCACCGTGCCAATGTCCGAAGTCTCCGACTGCAAAGTTGGGGCATCCGCTTGTACCGTGACGGTCTCGTTGACTCCGCCCGCAGTTAGTTTGATGTCGACGGCGGCAGTGGTCGCGATTTGAACTTCAATTCCGGTGAGTGTCGGGGATTTGAAGCCCGTGGCACTGACGGTAACGTCGTAGGTTCCAATGCGAACGTTCGGAAACCGGTAGGAGCCGGCGCTGCTGGTAACGGCGTGATAGACAGTTCCAGTGGATTTCTCAGTGGCCGTTAATCTCGCGTTGGGCACAACGGCGCCGCTCGAATCCTCCACCACGCCAGCGATGGCGCCTTGATTCGCCTGACCGGCGGCAACCGACGAAAAGGTTAAGATGGCCAAAGCCATCGCTAGACTGCTGGCGAGTGCCTTAAGTGCTTGCTGCAGCTGCATGTCACGTCTCCAGAAAACTGAAAGAGATTAACTTCGCGGTTAACTTCTCCGAGCTCCGGCGGATCCCGAGCACTCGAATGTCCAGCAACGTTGCCTCCGACCCGAGTCTTGCAAAAAGGCGCTTAGAGTAATCGTTTTCTCGTTCAAAACTACTGCCACTTCGACCATTCCCCGGTTCATGGTTCCGGTTCCCCTCGAACTTTACTTGGTTCGAGCCAAAGAGCACATCAACGCGCTTCTTCTTGTGCTCCCGGCGACCGTTTTAGTTTGTCCTGTAGCTTTTGTGCCTGCGCCGCATCCGCTTCCTGTTTGAGCCGCATGAATGAATCCAGAGCAGCCTTGGATTCCTGGGGACGCTGCGCTCTCCGATAAAGCTGAGCCAGCTGATAATACGATTGGCGCCTGGCCTCGTCGTCCGTCTCTCGCTTGTCGGAAAGCACCGCATTAAAGCTTTCAATCGCAGCGTTCACCTGACCGAGCTGGGCTTGCGCCCGCCCCAATTGATATTGCGCATCCGGGTATCCCGGCGAACGATGCAGCAAATCCTGGAGCAGGGAGACTGTCACTTCGGGCTTCGAGCGTTCCAAGCTCACCACCGCGAGTTTATAAATGGAGGAAAGGCTTTCAGCGTCGATCTTCAATTCCTCCTCAAATGTCGTTTCCGCCTTTTCGAGTTGGTTCTGCTTCCAGTAAATATCCCCTAGTTCCTCATGCAGGCCCGGTTCGTGCGGCCGCAACTGCAGCGCGATCTCACATTCCTTCGCGGCATCTTCCAAGCGATCCGCTTCAACAAACGACTGCGCCAGAGCCTGGTGCACGCGCCAGGACTGCGGATCGGCCTTGTACATCTGCTCGTAGCTTTCTTTTGAAACGAGCATGTGGGCGCGGCCTCGGTGGTACAGAATGTCGACGTCGCCTGGCTTCAGTTTTGCGGCCTCGTCAAGGCTCGCGCTGGCCGCTTCGGCGTCCCCCGCGGCGAGTTGTACTACTCCAAGCCACATAAGAGCCTGAGCATCCCGTGGGTCGAGATGAACTTCGCGCTTCAACGCCGCAGCGGCGCCCGGATAGTCGTTTTTGCGATAGCGTGCTATGCCGAGAAACAGATTCGCGCCTCGCAGCTTTGGCGCCAGCGTCACGGCGCGATTTAGAGCCGTCACCGCGTCATCCAAGCGGTCTTGCTGTAATCGGGACAACCCTAGATTCAAATAGGCGGGCGCCGAGGTTGGGTCAAGGGTTGTGGCCTTGTTGAAAGCCTGTGCCGCTTCTTCCCACTGACCGCTGCGCGTCGCTTCGGTACCTTGCTGAAACGATTTCTCAAACTCTGTGTTTTGGGCGACCGATGCCGCAGAGCCGGCCAGGACAAGCAGCCAGCAAATGGCCATCTTCGCTCGAAATATTCTGAGCGAAAGCGCAGGATTGGGCTTCAAAACCAAGGCGATGCGGAGTTTAGTATTAAACAATTACGATTGTCAAGAAATTTTTCCAGCCAGCCGGACGTTTTTAGAAAACGTTTACCTAGTCTCCCGTTTTCTGTAGATTCAGAAATTAGAAAGATGACGTCCCACGGATCCGTAAGCGCAAAGCGCCGCGTCGGAGGACTTAAGATTAGGAGGGTTGTTACGAGCAGGGCCGCCGGGGCAAAAGAGACCGCGCGTGCTTCGGCCCCTGCTCCCCGAGCTATCTCTGGTCTGGGCTGGAGGGCCGTCCGTGCGCCGCCTTTGGATCCAGCGTAGCGGCAATGATTCCGCGCCCTTCTTCGACAGAATAAAAGCGGTCGACTGCCGGCAAATTAAGCCGCTCCACCGCTCCACTCGGCCACCGGATCTCGACCTGATCCACCTTGGCCACCTCGCCAAGCCCGAAGTGCAGCCGGAGATCGTTCGAAGAGGCGTAACTGCCACCGCTGATCACGTCTCCCCTTTGGCGGATGCCGCCAGCGGTAAGATAAACGGCAGCGCCGATCGCGTCACGCGGGCTCTTCGGTCCTCCGACCAACTTTAGGCCGACCCAGTGGTTGGTGTCGGGATTCACATTACGCAGGAGCGCCGGAACGTTGTGCAGTTGGTTGATGACGACATCGATTTTCCCGTCGTTGAAAAGATCGCCAAACGCCGCGCCCCGGGCAGTCAACAATGAGGCCAAACCCGTTCCCTTGACGGGCGGGACGACCTCGAACTTGCCGTTCCCCAGATTGTGAAATAGAAGCGGACGTTCGGCAAATGTCGTGCCCCAGTCGCTCTCGTCGACTCCCGGATAGACATGCCCGTTCACCGCGAACAGGTCCTTCCAGCCATCGTTGTCGTAATCGAGAAAACCCGTGCCCCAGCCTAAAAATGGGATGGTCACCTCGGCGATACCAGCCTGATAGCTAACATCGGAAAAGTTCGCATCGCCCTCATTCTTGTAGAGCGGGTTATAGTCGTCCGAGAACACTGTGTTGTAGAGATCCAGCAGACCATTATTCAAGTAGTCTCCGACCGCGATGCCCATCGATGCCGTCTCGCGGCCATTCTCGTTCAGCGCATAGCCCGAGGCGTAACTGGCATCCTCGAAGGTACCGTTGCCCTTGTTCACATACAGGTAGTTTGGCGTGGAGTCATTCGCGACCATTAAGTCGACTTTGCCATCGTTGTTAACGTCGGCAAATACAGCGGTGAGACCGTAGTAGCGATTGGCGTCGCCGACTCCAGCCTTTTCGCTGACATCGGTGAAGGTGCCATCGCCATTGTTGTGGAAAAGATGATCGGGCTCGCCCTTCAGTCCACGAGGACCGCACATCACCTTCAGTCCGCGAAATTCGCAGGTCGAAAAAGCGACAGCGGGCGAGCCTGGGATTGGCGGGTGTTCGAGATCATAATGGACATAGCCGGGAACAAAGAGGTCGAGCCGACCATCGCCGTCGTAGTCGCCAAAAGTCGCGCCAGTCGACCAGTTGCCGAGCGTCACCCCTGCTTTCTCGGCGACATCAGTGAAAGTGCCATCGTGATTATTGTGGTAGAGGCGATTCTTGCCGAAATTCGTTACATATAGATCGGGCCATCCGTCGTTGTCGTAATCGCCGACCGCCACCCCGAAGCCCCAACGATCGTTGGTAACCCCGGCTTGCTGGGCGACGTCGGTGAAAGTGCCGTCGTGATTATTGTGGAACAGAGCGGCATGAGGCGGCGAGGCCTTCCCCGCCATTGCGTCATACGTCGACCCGTTGACTAGATAGATATCCAGCCATCCATCATTGTCATAATCGATTAAGGCGACGCCAGAGCCTACGGTCTCAAGAATAAAACGCGGCTCTTCGGATCCCATCACATGCCGCCAGTGAGTGAGTCCAGCCTTCTCCGCCACTTCCTGAAAGACAACTGGCCCATGGTCCACGAAACCCCCCGCAGTTATGGGGCGTTTCTCGTTATCGAGCACCGCGGCATGCGCGCTGCCCGTCGAAACCGCGCCTTGCGTCTGGCGCACAGGTGCAGCCGAGGATTGGCTGGCTTCCGGCGGTTGCGAGAGAGCCCAGTGTTCAGTCAGCCAAAGGCCACTGATGGCTAACACCAGGAACGCGATCTTCCTACAAGCTTCATTTCTCATACTAATGGCCGGCCGCGTTCGCTCCGGTCAATTGCCGGATCAACTCGGTTTCCTTCGCATCGTAGGGCACACCGTCGGCACGGAAAATATCGTGAAACCAAACCGCCGGTTCGGCACTATAGGGTTGCTCCCATGAGTCCCACGGATATATCGTTTGAGACTTTCCATTGACGAATCCCCAGTTATAGGCGCCGACATGTTCCTTTTTCAGCAACGGCAGAATTGAGGCAAACGTGCTGCCTCGCGGCCGCGCCATATATTCGGTGCAGACGACAGGACGATTGTAGCGGCGCAGAGAGTCGATCCGGCGTTGCATCTGTACTGGTGGATCGTAACTATGAAAAGTGATAACGTCCGAGTTCTGCAACTGGAAGCGTTCCATTTCGCCTAAAGAAGGATCGCTCGACCAGTCTCCCTTCCAGACGCCGCTGGTGAGCGGCTGCGAGGGCTTGATGCTGCGTGCCCATTCCCATTCTTCCCGCAAAAGCCGTAGCGCCCGAACGCCCTTGTCAGGAAGCTCGGTGGCCTTGTAGGCAGGATTGTCATTGTCCGGTTCATTCATCAGATCCCACATCAAGACTCGTTCGTCGTCGCGAAAACGGCCGAGCACTCCGATGATGTACGGCTTCAATTCCGTGTCCCAACGCGATTGGTCTTTCAAAAGATCGGCCCCGGGCGCCTGCACCCACCCGGAGTTGTGAACGTGCGGCTTAGGAGCGGGCTGCTTCCCGAGGTGCGGATGCGGATTCCAAACCGAGTCCAGCAGCACAAACATAATTCGGATGTGATGTTGATCGGCCACCTCTAGGAACTGATCCATGCGGTGAAGGAAACCCTGAGAGTCTTGCTGCCACAAAAGATTGTGAAGAAATACCCGCATGGTATTCATGCCCAAGGCCTGGGCCCAACCGAGTTCACGATCGATGGTCGGTAAGTCAAACGTATCGGGCTGCCACATTTCCAGTTCGTTAATGGCTGTGCTCGAGATGTAGTTGCTGCCTGTCAGCCAGGGTTGTTGCGAATACCATTTCTTGGCTCGCTCGGGCGACCACGGGTTACCCGCGACGGGTTCGTTCTTTGCTGCCGCGTACCCGCAGAAATAAGCCGCACCCAACAGAACAAGAGCACATTGAATCGCGCACTTCCTGTAATTTGTCCGCATGTTTCTCGCGCTCCATCAGGCTCGAATGCTGTGCTTGAGTTCAACGATGCCAGATTCCCAGCCTCGACCCTTTTGCGTCAAGGCTGAATCTGGGGCCAGTCGTTCGGCCAAGTCAGTGGATTGACGAAAAGATAGGCGGCTCCGTCGGGCAGCCGAATGGCGTGAAAAACAATGATGTCACCATTCTGCGAATCGAGATGTGCCGTCTGGCCGCCCGGACCGTTCCACGTGAGGTCGTTGCCAGCTAGTAATTGCGTGCCGCCACCCTGCATCATGTCAGTCCCATTCATGTCCGTGAACGGTCCCTGGGGACCGCTCCCCTGCCCAACCATGATGCGGTAAGTGTCCTGATAGGGATCGGGGGCACAGCAGTCATCGAACGATACGAACAAATAGTAGTAGTTCCCCTTGTGTACCAGCGAAGATGCTTCGATCGGATCATATGGAACGTTTGGCCGATAGGCTAAAGAGTAGACCGTCGGATTCGAAGCCAGCAGAAACCCTGTACTCGGATCAATCTGACACTGCTTGATCCCGCTCCAATAACTGCCGAAGGTCAACCAAACGCTGTCGTCGGTATCCACCAGTATGTTGGGATCGATCGCGTTGAAATCGTCAGTGGAGACCGAGCCCAGCACTTCGCCTTGATCCACCCACTGATAACCGGGATCGCTTTGATCGAGAGTCGTGTTGGTGGCAAGACCAATCACGGACGTATTGGAACCAAAAGTCGAGCCGGCATAATAAATATGATACAAGCCGTTGAAATACGAAATGTCCGGAGCCCACAACCCAATGATGCCTGGCACCTGCGCCGTGACCCATTGGGGAATTTGGCTGAAGACATAGCCGCATGAAGTCCACGCCACCTCATCGGTTGAGCACAGGATCGGCAGAGAGCCATTCACGGGCGATCCATCGGCATCGGTGCCAAACACATAGTATGTGCTGCCCTGGCGCATCACGCTGGGGTCGCGCACCGGGGTGATCGCGCCGGTAAGATCGTAGCTGCTGAACACTGTGGGCGGGGCCGGGCCAGAATTGCCATCGCCGCCACAATCAGTCAACGAAAGCACCAGACCAAGAAGCGCTAACGCAAGAGCGAAAGGGGTTGCCGCTGTTTGTCTGCGCGACTTGAACGCCCGCGACTTCAACGCCTAATGACCTCCAATTCAGCGCCTACGGATCAACCTGGCCATTCGCCGTACGTGCCAACTGCAGAATGATTTCGCAGCCGCCGTGTCAGGGGATTTATGACAGAGTCAACGCCAGCTTGGTCACCGAAGCTGGAGGAAATGCATAGTTGAGAGTTCTCCCCGTGATCTCCAGAGTCTTCGTCTCAGGGACCACAACGTTTCTCTGGTCAAATGTGTTGTGCGCATGAATGTCGGAATTTGTAAGCACCGTAGCCAATCCCGACTTGATGGCGGCACCGCGGATAGCAATTTCAGCCTCGCGCAAGTCGCTTACATGTGGGTTCACAACGGTCAAAGTCAATTCCTTCTCTCGCAAAGAAGCAGAGCCCTTGAGCCCCCAGAATGAAGCTGGTTTTCCGTCGCGGTCGTAATCGATTGTGGGCGCTGAGAAAATCGTCCGCAGCGCCTGACCGCCCTGGTGGGCCGCGTACATCGCGAACACGTGGCCTACAGGCGTAACCACAAACCTGTCCTCGTGCGCCAGATATAGGCTGTTCAAACAGTTGATCAACTGCGCGCAATTCGCCATGGCGATCTTTTCCGGATGGCGATTGAATAGATCCAGCGTCATTCCGCTGAAGACCCCGTCGCGCAGCGTCGGTATCTGTTCCAATTGATCTCCGGGAGTCGCTTCGCTTCCGGGCCGGTACCACGGGCCCCATTCATCGACCACCAACTTGACCGAGTGTTCCGGGTCTTCCTCGGACATTACCTGCCAATGGCCATTGATCAGGCCCTCCATGCGATCGCCTTCGCGCAACAACTCGTACCAATCAACGCTGTCGAACTTGAGTGCGTCGCCTTTTCCTTGGACCCAATCGCGGGTACGGCCGCGACTCAAGTTCCACGCGTAGTGATGGAGCGCCCAGCCATAAATCCCGCGAAGTTGCCAGCGTCCCTTCTTGGCGATCTCCTCGAAGAAGCCTCTTGTCCATGACCAGTCGTCCACATTGGGGCCTGAGCCGATGAATGACAATTCATTTTCCTTGCCGAAACGCGGGACCCAGGTTGTGAAACGCCGGAATTCTACAGCGTATTCTTGCGCCGTAAAATTTCCGCCGCAGCCCCACGACTCATTGCCCACTCCCCAAAAGCGAACATTGAAAGGATCTTTGAAGCCAGCGGCGGCGCGGGTGTCGGCCAGAGTCGTACTTCCCGCAGGAGAATTGCAGTACTCGACCCAGCGATAGAATTCTTCGGCTGGAAGGCTCCGCAAATTGGCTGCCAGGTAGGGCTCGCTGCCAATCAGTTTGCAGAAGTGCGCGAATTCATTCGTGCCGAATTGATTAGGGTCATAGCGGTGGCTGGAGGGAGCAGTGTCCGCTTCTCCACCGTTCCAGAAGTTTGTGCGGCGCGGCCGTTTGTCGGACGGACCGATACCATCGCGCCAGTCATAGCTGTCCGCAAAACAACCGCCGGGAAAGCGCACAACCGGGGCTTTGATCTTGCGCATCTCGTCGATGAGTTCTTTGCGGATGCCATCGACGTTCGGCACCTTGGAGTTCGCGCCCACCCAGATTCCGTCGTAGATCACGCCGCTCAGGTTCTCGGCAAAGTGTCCATAGATGTTCGGCGAGATCGTTCCAAGAGGCTCGCCCATGAGCACTTCGATGCGCGAATCAACGGAATTAGACTTGGATTCGGCCCAGGCAAAAGGTGAGGAAGCTCTGGCGGCAAGAACAAGACCAGCACTGGTTAGACTATTGCGGAGAAACTCTCGGCGTCCGATCATAGTTATCCTGGGTAACAGAATATTCGCCCACATAGTAAACGTTTGCTGCCGTGAGTGCTATAGTTTTCTGGACTCGCCAAGTCGCAAGGCAACCGGACTCGTGGCATGATTGCAACCGGCGCCAGATTCTGAAGTCGAGGGACACGGATGAAGATTCCATGGCTTGCCGGCTCCCGTGATGTCCTTAGCGCGAGTTTCAGAGGCTACATCTTTGCAGCGTTGCTCATACTTCCAATGCTCGGCGGCATTGTTTGGGCGCAGGGCCCCCCGAACACGATCGAGCTTCAGATCATTGTCGTGGATTCGGCGGCCAAGGCTGATCGAATCGTCGAGCGCTTGAAGGGCGGTGAGGACTTTGCTGCTCTCGCGCGGGAGTTGTCGATCGATCCCACTTCCTCCGACGGCGGTTCCATGGGACGGGTGGATCCTTCCGCTTTACGCTCCGAATTGCGTGACGCGCTGAAAGGGACTGCTACAGGACAAATCACTCGCGTCCTGCGGCTTCCCTCCGGATATGCGGTCCTGAAAGTGGTTCCACCGGGCGACCCGGATACCCTCCAAAATACAAGCCCGGCCCGGATTCTTCCGTCGGCATCTACGGGAGCGATTCGCTATGCCCCGAACGTAGGAGGAAAAGGAGAAGCTGACCTCGCTTTTCGCAATTTCTCCAAACCTGAGGGCTGGAGCCAGGACTTGCATGCGCTGTGTCAGATTCGCCAGCAGTCGATGGCCTCGGCGATCGACACGGTCAAAAAAAGCCTGGATCCGGCAAACCCAGATGGCGTCGCTCATGGCCGCCCTTTGGATGTCATCCAGATGCACTACGCCCTGGCCAACCTGTATGCGTACCAGGGACAAATGGAGGAAGCAATCGAACAATGGCAGGCCGCTTATCAAATCGCAGCGTCTCAACTGACGGGCGCTATGCCTGAGTTGGAGGAGGTGCTCGGCACCGCATATCTGCATAAGTCAGAAATGGACAACGATGTCTATCGTCAGCCCGGCGACCGATGCATTTTCCCTCCACGGTCGAACCAGAGCTATGCAAAGCCCGCCGCTTCTGAGAAATCGATCGAATACCTCCTGAAGTATCTGCAGCGCAATCCCGGTGCATTGGACGTCAAGTGGCTGCTCAATCTTGCCTACATGACGCTCGGGAAATATCCCGCGGGCGTGCCGCAACCATACCTGATTCCGCCTTCGAGTTTTGAGTCGACCGAAGATGTGGGACGCTTCACCGACGTGGCTCCTGCTGCGGGCATCGATCTTCATTCGATGTCGGGAGGTCTGATTGTCGATGACTTCGAACGCAACGGCTTATTCGACATAGTCACTTCGGACTTCGGCCAGTGCGCCCCAATGCATTACTTCCACAACAATGGCGACGGCAGTTTCAGCGACCGTACTCAGCACGCTGGTCTAAGCGATCAACTGGGAGGACTGAATCTGATTCAGACTGACTACAACAATGATGGCTGCCTTGACATTCTGGTGTTGCGCGGCGCCTGGGAGTTTCCGCAACGCAAATCCCTGCTACGAAACAATTGTGACGGCACCTTCACCGATGTGACCGCCGCCAGTGGTCTGGCTGAACCGGCCACCGACACCCAGACTGCGGTTTGGGCTGATATCGATAACGACGGCTATCTCGATTTATTTGTCGGGAACGAGAACAAACCAAACCAGCTTTTTCATAATCGCGGCGACGGAACCTTCGAAGACATTTCCCATTCTGCCGGAGTGGATCGCATCGCATTCACCAAAGGGGTCGTCGCAGCCGACTATGACAACGACGGTTATGTAGACTTCTACGTTTCCAATTTGAACGGCGACAACTTTCTTTATCACAACAATCACGACAATACTTTTACCGAGGTCGCCAAGCAGGCTGGCGTGCAGAAGCCATGGCAAAGCTTCGCCGCTTGGTTCTTCGATTACGATAATGATGGCTGGCCCGATCTTTTCGTTACCAGTTACTACGTCTCCGTGGATGAGTCCCTGCGCAGCTATCTCGGCCTGCCCTCCAATGCGGAAACGCTGAAGCTTTATAAGAACCTCGGCAACGGGACTTTTCGCGACGTGACTGCAGAAGTTGGCCTGGACAAGGTTTTAATGCCCATGGGCGCCAACTTCGGAGATATCGACAATGATGGATTCCTGGATATGTATCTCGGCACCGGCAATCCGAGTTACGCCTCGCTGCTGCCGAACGTGCTGCTTCATAACCGGGAAGGAAAGTTCTTCACCGATGTAACCGCGTCTTCTGGAACAGGTGAATTGCACAAAGGACATGCGGTGGCGTTCGCCGACATCGACAACGACGGTGATGAGGATCTGCTCACCGAGATCGGTGGAGCAGTTCCAGGCGATAGTCACGCCTTTCGGCTGTTCGAAAACCCGGGCAATGGCAACGATTGGATCAGCTTGCATCTCGTGGGCGTGAAGACAAACCGGGCGGCAATCGGTGCGCGCATCAAGGTCACGGTTCAAAATGAAAGCAAGGCGACTCGCTCAATTTATCGGACGGTGGGAAGCGGAGGATCCTTTGGTGCATCTCCTCTTACGCAGCACATCGGCTTGGGGAAAGCGGCGCGCATCGTAGACTTGGAGATCTGGTGGCCCGCAAGCAACTCGCGGCAAAACTTTGTTAACGTTGGTCCGGACCAGTTTCTTGAGATCCAGGAATTTGCCAAGAATTACACGAAGTTGGAGCGGCATCCATTTCGCTTAGGAGGCGCCGCAAGAGAAACCACACTATCATCGCCGCAAACTGTGGGGAATGATGTCGAAAGCAAGGCTAAGAACTAGGGATTGATGCACAACGCAAGGGAAGGAACCGTGAACAACCTTGTGAATAGCGAAGCCAAGTTGCCTAGGCACGCAGTGGGCGCGCTCTCGGTCATTCTCTTCACTGCCGTACATCTGTGGGCGGCGCAAAAATATGACGTTACGGGTGTACTCCTGCGGGTCGATCGGCAACACCAGACTATATCCGTATCGTGCAGGGAGATTCCCGGCTACATGGACGCGATGATCATGGACTTTCCGGTTCAAGATCGCAAAGAGCTCGAAAGGCTGGAACCGGGCATGAACATCGACTTCTCGCTCGTGGTAGACAAAGACTCGTCCCATGCGGACAACATCCACGTGCATCCCTTCGAGAGCCTGGAGCTGGATCCAACGGAAGCGCGCCGTTACAAATTGATGGAACAAGCGATGGCGACGAGTTCAGCGGCCGACGTTCTGCACGTGGGCCAGACGGTCCCCGATTTCTCTTTGATTGACCAGAATCGCCAGCGCGTCTCGCTTTCCCAGTTCGCCGGAAAAGTGGTAGCGATCACTTTCATCTATACGCGTTGTCCTCGCCCCGATTATTGTGTTCGACTTTCGAATAACTTCGGGCTTCTGCAGAGGCGCTTTCAAAACCGCATGGGCCGGGATCTGGTACTGCTCACGGTGGTCATCGATCCTGTCCACGATCAACCGGAATCCCTCGCCACCTATGCTCGCACATGGAAGGCGGATGCCCGTACATGGCACTTCCTGACCGGTCCGTTGTCCGAAATTCAAGAACTTTGTCGCAAGTTTGACATGGCCTTTTATCCTGATGAAGCTCTCCTGGTTCACTCCTTTCACACCTTGGTCATCGACCGAAGCGGCCGGCTCGCCGCTAATCTGGAAGGCAATGACTTTACCGCTGAACAACTGGGGGACTTGGTGCAGACGGTGATGAGGCCGGCAGGGGAAGCTAGCTCCAAGTAAACGATTTCTGCTATCGTACAGCTGGCAAATATTCACAGTTGCGTTCCGGCGAAAGGCGCTCGCGATGCGAAACAAAACTGCGGTCTCGATGGTCATTGCTCTTTCGATTTGCTTCTTCCCCAAGACATCTGGTTTCGGAAAGGAAAATCAGCAGAACGTCCCCCAGGTGATAAAGGTTGAAGGCGACGTGGAGTACGTCCATGACCCCTCAATCGCCAAGGATGGCGACACATGGTATTTGTTTGGCACCGCGAATGGGCCGGTTCGCGACGGAGAGCTGCCCATTCGTTGCTCGCAAGATTTGCATGTCTGGAAGCGATGCGGCAATGTGTTCGAGAAGATTCCCGATTGGATCAAAAAAGAAAGTCCAGGGACGAAAGAGCTATGGGCGCCTGACATTTCTTATTTCGATGGCGAATTTCATCTGTACTACGCTTTTTCAGCGTTCGGCAAGAACACGTCGGGAATCGCGCTGCTGACAAACAAGACGTTGAACCCGAAGAGCCCTGATTTTCACTGGGTCGATCACGGTTTGGTGTTGCGATCGCGCCTGGAAGATGACTTCAATGCGATTGATCCGAATCTAGTGCTCGACGACAAAGGACAAGCATGGTTGTCTTTCGGCAGTTTCTGGACGGGCATAAAAATGCGGCGCCTTGACGCAAAGACCGGCCTGCTGTCGTCCGGAGACACCAAGGTGTATTCCATCGCGACGCGCAAACGCCCCGCCAATCCGCCGCCAAATCCCCCAGGTCTTCCCGGCGATTGGCAAGCGGTGGAGGCGCCGTTTATCATCCATCACGCCGATTTTTACTATCTCTTTGTGTCGTTCGACTTGTGCTGCCGCGGAACCAAGAGCAACTATAAAACCATGGTGGCGCGCTCCCGCTCCGTGACCGGCCCTTATGTCGATGCCACAGGAACGCCGATGCTGGAGGGAGGCGGCACGCCATTACTCTTAGGAAACAGCCGCTGGATCGGGCCGGGAGGCGAGTCGCTGCTGCAACAGAAGGAAGGAGACATCATCGTATTTCACGCGTATGACGGCACCACCGGACATGCGTATTTGCAGATCTCCACCATCGCCTGGGTCGATGGCTGGCCAAAGGTTGCACTCGAAACTGGAAACCCCGCGAATCAGTGAGTAGGAGATCGTTGGCGAGATACGACGTTACTTTTCGCTCGGGGCGCTGGGGTTGGTATCGATGATCCTGATCAAGTTCTGGTGTTGTTCTACTTCTTCATGCTCGAGCCGGTTCGCAATTGCCAGTTCCTTGTCGGAATCCTGTTTACGATTCACCCGCGCGTAGGCCATTCCAAGATAATAGTGAGCCTCGCGGAGGGAAGCATCGGCAGCCACGGCCTTGCCGAGCAAATCTAGCGCCTGCGCATAGTCTTTTTGTTGAAACTTCAGCCGTCCCTCTCCCGCCAACGCTCCGGCATGATGAGGATCCCGATTCAGCACGCGGGTAAATTGCTCATCGGCGGCGTGAAGCTCGCCCGCTTCGAGTTCCACCCTGCCGAGTTGGAAATAAGACTCCGTTTGTGCGGGCTGTATTTCAATCGATTTCTCAAACTGGATCCGAGCTTCGGCCCCGCGTTGCAGAGCCTCCAGGGTCACGCCCAAAGCGTAGTGGCCCGATGCATCCGATGGATGAAGCCGAGCATAGCGATCGAAGGATGCTCGTGCTTCCTCATATTTCGCCAAGGCTATTTGCGTTCTGCCCAACGCGTAAAGAGCGTTGGCATCGTCTCTCCGCAGGTCCAGCGTTTCCTTAAAAGCCTGGAGCGCGTCGGGAAACAGGGACATGCTCAGCGCCACCATGCCGAACTCATAGATTACGTCGGCATCCTTCGGACTGGTTTTCCGCGCCTGCAGTAACAACGACAACGCTTTTTCTTGATCGCTTTCGCGAACCGCTGCGTGGGCCTGATCGCGCCACACACCGACCAAGGAGTTTCGTGCATCCTCACGGTCTGAATCAATGCGCAGTGCCTCCTCGAACTGAACAATCGCGTCGTCGGGCTTCGACATCTGCACGTACAACATGCCCAAGCCAACGTGGGCACTGGCGAAATCTGGCTTGAGCTCGAGTGCGCGTTTGAAAAGCTTTTCTGCGTCAAGTTCCCGATGCTGCTCAGCGCGAACGATTCCCAAGAGATTCAGGGCGCGAAAATCATCGGGGGCTTGCCCCAGAACGACGTTCAATGTGCTTTCGGCTTGCTCCAAATCGCCCGCTGCAAGCGATCGGGCCGCACTCTGAATGAGAGATAGATTTCCGGCTGAAGGTTTCGCGCCGCTCTGGGCCAAGACCACACCTGAGGCCAGAAGGAGCATCAGCGCGCCGCAAAAAGTGAGGGCTTTTCGGAATCGCAATCTCATCAATTCTCAGGGTACGGTCTGGCAAAGGTCGTAGCAAGACCCGAGCAATCACCGGTGCCTACTGGAGCTCGGCATCTCATAGAAGGCAATCTGCGCTCCCTCGAGCACCGCCAGTTGATGACCGTCCGGCGATAGCACAAACATCTGAACGGTCGGTACCGGAGAAGGGATGGCGACCGCGAATAGTCTTTCCCCGTTCTCGGTGCGGTACACAGCGATGCGCTCGCTCTGAAGATCGCCCGCGGAAAAGGCTGAACTGGCAGCGATCGATTTTGCGGCTTCGACCATGCCAATCGTAAAGGCACTGCCGTTCGCGATCCCATTCGCCATTTGTTCCAATTCCGCTGATGTAGACAATCCTTTCAGCACCGGTTTCCCATCGGGACGGAGCACGCGGTACCACTTACCGGTGGTTTGACGATCACAACCAACCACGAACAAAAGATCCGGCGGTAACGTTGTTGTTTCCGGCAGGCAAGTGGAGTTCACATCGGCCAAAACCCGTTTTTGTGTGTCCCAAGCCTCCTCCACGATCCGCCAACGGTTCTTGCTTATGCTCGTTACCTGAATCTCTCCGTTCTCTGACAATACCGGCGGAGTGGCGCGCGAAGATCGCACCACGGTTGCCAGAGTGTGAAGAGTACTATCGAGAACTCTGACCTCAAGGTCTTCTTCGGGATCTTGTTGTTCAGCTTCTACCAATTGCCGGTGCATTGTTGCAGAATGGCGCTCCCGTATCACTCCAACCGCAAAATACCTGGACGAGGGAGACGTACGCAAAAACGCAAGCGGCCCGTTCAGCGAAAGACGTTGCTCCAACTTCAGACCGGCGCCATATAGCCTCAACTCCCGGCCTACGTGGACCAGCACACGGTCCCCCCCGATCGACCATAGATATTGTTGCGCATCCGGTACTTTCCATTCCACGGTCTTAATCACCTTCTTTTCCTGAACATTGATCAAGACGGCGCGCATGATATGCAGCTTGGGAAACTCTGATTCCATACCGGTGCGCGGAATCAGGATATGCGGATTGAAGGTAAACAACAGCTCCTTCGCGCCCAGGTAAGAAATGGCCGAGCCGTAATCGAAGCTGTACATTCCATGGTCCGGCCGCACCGGGGCATATCCCAGTTCCTTTACCGACAACGTCACCGCAGCGGCGGTAGTCCCGCTTTCTGATCCGCTCGGCGCGAGCGCCAAGCTACACTGGGGAGGCAAACAAAGCTCGGTTTCATCATTCAGAACGGAGCTCGGAGCAATGTTCGCGGCGATCTCGGGTTCTTTTGCGGTCACCGGAGCACCTACGGACGCCGGCGCGGAAGGTGCTGCCGTGGCCACGGGCGTTGTGGCATTCAGGTTTGTCGTAAGGATGAACTGAGAACCGGCCTCAAGACGCACATTGTGACCGGAAATTGAAAGAATCGAGCTACCGTCCGGGCCGCCGCCAACATTGAGCTTCATACCCCGGATGCCGACTACCTGTCCTGGCATGACCGCGGTCGGGCCCTTATATACAGGAGGTGAAACATAAACTGTTGCGGCCGCCTGAGTGACGCTCCTCTTGCCGCCCGCGGAGCCGTTAGTCCCGTTGGGACCGGGATCGCTCCCTAATCCGAGGCCGACGGCGTCGCTCAGCGGCTGGTTTTCATACTGATTTTTGTCCCGATTAGGATCCATCGCCAGCACGGCGGCCACGGTCATAGCTAGCGGCTTCATGTCGGGCCCGTCGCATTGAGCGCTGTCAAATAGCAGCGCGAGCTGCGAGATTTTCTCGGTCTTGGAATGGACGGTCTGAGCCACGATCCGGCCTTTAACGATAGCTCCTTCCCGAAGCGTGCACTGGGGATCCTGCCATTTCACCACAACCTTGGCGAGAACTGGATCGCCTACCTTGACCTGCCCCGCATCGACCGCGCGCACCAGCCCAACCTGGAGTGGAATGCGGTCCGAGCCTCTGGCGTGGTTAAGAGAAAACAGGAGAATGAATAGCCACCCCGGCTGAGCTCTGAGCCCTTGGAGAATACGCTTACTCATGGAACTGACCCGATGCACGGCAAAAACTTTACCACGGATCGACCGCAGAAGTTAGAGGCAAACTTCCGACTATCGACCTGGGACCTGATGTTTCGCGGCGTCATAGCGCAATATGTAGCGGTCGGACTTTGCCAGGATGCGGAGCCGGTACAGATCGGCAAGGCGGATTTATGTTTTACACGCCTTTAAGAAGAAATCAATTTTGGACGTCATGCCGCTCGACGAGAAGATCCTCGGATTTTCCAACCGCTGGTACAAGCCAGCTTTGGATTTCGGGATTTCGCCGTCGTACATGAACTGGGACCAGACCTGCGAGTACGAGTTGTGACTGGAGTTTATTTCTGCGCGACGAAGTTGGAGGCGTTCGCCGGTCGCGGTACCGGTGATTATCTGTCGAGTCATGATCGAGTCATGATCTTGAGGATTTAATCGCCGTGGTCTATGGGCGTGCGGAACTAGTCAATGGAATCCAAGCAGCGCCGGAGAGCGTACGTATCTCACCCCAGAAACCGCGAAACTGCTCGCGACTCCCGCGTTTCTAGATGCATTACCCGGTTATTTGCCTGATGACGCGAGCCAGGCTCGCGTCGTGATATGACTAGCCCGATTGCAAAAGATAGCGGTTATCGAACGGGAATATTGTGTCTAGGCTTTGACCTCTGGCAGATTAGCCTTGGAAAAGAGCCTTATTGGAGCAATCTGCCGAGATCGATGGGTGACGGAATGTCAGTCTTCTACCGTGAGAAGCGCGGCCATTCTGTGCTCTTGTCCTGGCGCAAGATTGATCGCAGCATCCAGGATATTGCTGGCCTCGACGCAGAGAAACTGCCTCCATTCGCCATCGCCCAGGTCTTGCAAGTGCGCTGCCCCTTCGCTCCACGGATTCCACACCACTGTACTGAGCGAATGTTCCTTCCGCAATCGGATTCGACGCTTCATGTTCGGATCCAGCAGGTCAACCTCGTTTTGAGTGTTGCGGTAGGCGCTGTCGGTCGGTGAAGCGATGGTAACGTCACCGCGCTGCGTCTTCACCTTGTTCAATTCAGTGTTGTCGAGATAGCTCACGCCATCGAGTCCCTGCAGCCGCGCATCCTGTATGTTCGCAATCCGGTTGTAGGTGTGGAGCGCCTCTTCGAAGCGGAAGGGCGTTGTCCCGGTGTTCATGCAAACCAGCTCCAGACGCAGCTCAGAGCCAAATGTAGCGCGGTGCGTGAGGCGAAATTCTCCAGGCCACCACTTCCGAGTGTGCTCGTCACTTTGGGTGAACATGGTCAGGGAAATTCCGTTTTCATTTTCAATGATGGACTCTAGTTGCCACATTTTTGTACGCACGAATCCATGCGCGGGAGCGTGCAGGTTGTCCGACTTGCCACGGAACCAGGGAAAACAAATCGGGATTCCCCCTCGTATTGCCTGGCCTTCCTCCCAGCGGGATTTCGTGCTGATGAACAGCACTTCGTCATCGCCCGAGGCCTTCCAGGAAGTCACGTGGGCGCCATGCAGATACATTTCCCCCTCCCCGAAGGCGCCTGTGATCTGTACTCGCGCCAACCCGCCGTTGCCTTCGGAAACTCTTGCGACACCCGGGATTCCCAGTTGACGGTCAAGCTCGGCCACCGTGAAAACTCCGTTCATTGAAGCTCTCCTTTGCAAACTAGGCGAGAAGTCTGCTCGATTGACGTCACCAAGGTGGCAAACGCACCGCCCGCACTTCGAACTCCCTCTGTGGAGTTTTATCAGAAGATCAGGGAGTCGATCAGCACCCATTTTCCACGACGCCAAGCCACTGATGAACGTGAATCAACAGGAAGATGTCGCGACCTAATTCGATAAGCGCCGGGCATTGCCGAACTCGGCGCACGAGCCGGTTTTGAAGTCGCCGGGCAGTTATTCCCACTCTGAGAGCCACGCTCTACGGCACTTGTCGCAGCATCGGAATTCCATCATGCTTCCGCCGCACTGCGGTCCGACCAAATTGATGATCGAGGAGATCGTGCTTGAATTAGGTTCCCTTTACTTCGAGATTCTCTTCCCACCCTCGGCAGAGTATGCCTTCCGCTTTGTAACGCCACCAGATGTCCTACGCTTTCTAACGGCCCTGACGTGGACAGTCGATCATCTTCACTGCGCACCGTCCGTAGCGGTGGTGGCCGCTGGCACACTGCCAAAGCGTCGTTCTCGACGTTTGAATTCGGCCAGGGCGGCATCAAGATCGGTGGCATCAAAGTCAGACCACGTCCGATCGGTAAACAGAAGTTCGGCATAGGCGGACTCCCACAGCAGGAAATCTGAGAGCCGCTTCTCGCCCCCGGTGCGGATCAATAAATCCACTTCACCGCACTCGGCGGTCAGCGCCTGTGCAAGCATGGGGCACAACAGATCGGAGGAAGTTAAGCGATCCGGAGAAAGCGCGAGAACCATGCCGGCGGCGGCGCGTGTGATGGCGTCGCGCGAGGAGTAGTCCACGGCAATTCGCAAACGGAGACGTTGGCCTTCGGCGGTCGCTTCTTCCGCTCGTGAGATCTCCCGCAGCAGCAGATTGTCCAAGCGATCGCGCCGGCCGATGATCTCCAGCCGCACACTGTTCTGCCGGAGTCTTTCCGTCTCCACGCGCAGGTAGGCCCGCAGCAGCCAGAAAAGGCTCTCCACCTCATCGGGCGGGCGGTTCCAGTTGTCCGACGAAAACGCGTAGAGCGTCAGCCATCTGATGCCGAGCTCAGGGGCACGCTCAACGACGCGCCGAACGGTGGCGACCCCGGCGCGATGCCCGGCGACGCGGGGCAAACCGCGACGCGTGGCCCAGCGGCCGTTGCCGTCCATGATGATGGCCACATGCAGTTCTTTGTGAACGTCACTTTGCACTCAATCGTTACCTCGAAAAACGTCGCTTTGCGGGTGCCAAGCCCCGTCGCGTCTTGGTTTGTGCTAGCGAAATCGCCGGCAAACTATGCTGTGCCGCTCTTCTTTATCGCGGCCCCGATGTTTTTTCCCTAGAATGAGAATTCCTTCTCTGCTGTGTCCTTTGGAGCCTCCGGCGCCGTTTGCTGCGCGGCACCGCCAGGCGCCGGGAGGGAGCCGTACCAGTCGATGCTGCGAGTGAAGTACATGGCAGCGGCAACCGCTAGGAAACTAGTAATCGCGCCTACGAGCAGTGCATTATCCTCAAGTCGCAGCAAGAGGTAGATCAGTGCATACAGCAAAGAGAAGATGGCTAAGGCCCTTACCCCCTGCATGCGACTGGAGAACACCCATGCCGCATTCGCTGAAAGCAGCGCGACCGTGGCCGCACCAGCGAGCAGAAAGCCGGCATCGAAACCGACTCTCTCGGCGATCGACAACAGAAGCAGGTAGAAGATGATCTGGGCGATGCCTACGAGAACGTATTGAGCAGGGTGAACCCGCTTGCCAGTTGTAACTTCGAATTCGAAGTAGGAAAGGAACAGTAGTCCCAGGAAGAGAAGTGCGTATTTAAGGGATCGGTTGACGGATTGATATGGATCCGCCACTTCGACGAACGAAACGCCAAGCGCTGTCGCATCGAGACCGGTAATTGTGTCACCCTCTCCTTCAGCACGCACTCCGCGCGCGATGAAGGGCACGGACCACTCCGCAGTGAAACCATTGCTGGACACGGTTCGACTGACCGGCAAGAAGCCTCCGTCAAATCCGGGACTTGGCCAATCGCCTTGAACTGAGAGATGAGTCGTCTTGCCGTAGGCAAGCACCGCGATCCGTTGAGCGCCGGAAAATCGCAGGGCGGACGTTACATTGAATTGGGCGTTGGGCTTCGCGAGGCCTTCGACTCCGGTGCCGAAGAGTGTGAGCTTGATGTGCTCGCTCTGGTCCCGGCCGATCGAGATGGTGGTTATGTTCTCCGCTGGAACTAGCGTCGAAGTCTTTCCGTCGGTCGTCAAGATGGCGTCGGCTAGCGCTCCGCGGGCATCACTGACTCCAACTATAATCTCTGCACGACTCCAGTCGAGTTCAGCACCTTGCGGAGCCGCCGCGGGCACTCCCGTTAGATCGAATGCTGCGTCGAGTTTCAGTTCTGCCTGAAACACCGGCACCTTAAAGAGCGAACGACGACGCTCTTCCGTTGACGTTTTGATAGTGGCCGTAGCACGCGCCGGAAACACCATGTACATGCCTTGCTTGGCATGATCAGCCGGAAATTGTGGTGGCATGTTGTACGGAATGACAAGTGTGGGGCCCAGGAAGATCTGCTGGCCACCGACGTGACTGCTTATTTCTCGAATGACGTCCGCGGCTCGCTCGGTCCTGTCTTCAACCAGCGCTCCAACAAAGAGAGCCGGAATTGTCATGAGCAGGGCTAGTCCGCAAACTAAGATGAGTTTCACGCCCATTGACCGGGGATTCATCCTCAAGCTGGATTGCAACATCGACAAATCGCTCACTAAGTGCCTCGATTCTTCAGGTAGCTTTGCACTGCAAAGTTAGCGGGTAAAAAAAGTTTAGGCACGCGACGGCGCGAGGCTCTGTACCAGGCCCGCCGCGGGCCGTTCTTCCGTCATTTTTGCCGCATCCCGAACCACTTGCTCGAGCGTCGATAGATACTCGATATAGCGGGCACGGCCCGAAGCCGTGATTCGGCAGATCGTCTGTGGACGATTGCGGTCATGCTTCTTCACCAGCTCGACCATCTTCCCTTTCTCCAGCACGCGCAGATGCCGGCTCAAGTTGCCGTCCGTAAGGGCGCAAAGCCGCTTGAGATCGCCGAACGCCAATCCTTTCGGATTCGTGACCAGAGATGTCAGCACACTGAGGCGCGCTCGCTCGTGAATCACGCGATCCAAGCCTTCATAGGCGAAGCGTCCTTCGCTGCGAGGAGCCTTAACTTTCATTCCTTTTCCTGCTTCCGTGTAAAAAGCAGTATCCCCGCGACCAGCAACTGCCCGACTCCATACGGAATACCCATGGCCCACGCAGAGAGTGCCCGGCCGTCCCCCAGCGCGATACAGATCAGACCCGTCAGCAAGTACCACGCGCCTACGGCGGCCACTGCACGCGGCAGAAAACGGCACGACGAAAACACGCCCAGGCTGAAAACAATTTGCCAGAGGCCGGGAAGCATCCACAAAACCGCGGGAACGTAGCGTACGAGCGCAAGAGTAATCAGCGCGCCAGCGCCGACCGACGGCAGAAATTGCTCCACTGCCATGCGGATCATCTCATCCGCCATGCCCGAATGAATGCGCCGCGTGCGTGCGTACATCTCTATCCCAATCATGGTAGCCGACAGCGCGGCAGCGGCAATCCAGATGCCTAAGTACGTCGGCATGTGATTCGCTGGATCTGGCAGCCGCAGGGCCTGAGCGCCGGCGGCTGCAAACGCCAGAATGCCCGTACTGGCCAGGGTGACAGGACCGTAACCTCGAAACTCAGTACTGTGAGCCACCTGCCGGCGAATGCTGCTGATGTCGCTCAGCGCTCTGTTGAGGGAATTCATACGTTTAAGCTTTGCATTGCAAAGTAACTTAACTGGAGGCGCTTGTCAACTGTGCCGGAAGACGGTTTTGCGGGGCAGTACAAATTTGCGTGCCACGAGCTTTAAAAGCCGCTTGACAGCGGACGGATGTGACTGTATATTCTGTAATAACTGAAATGACTGAAACACCCAAACCGCTTTCTCCGGTCACACAAAAGTTCATCCTTCATTGGGGCGAGATGGGGACCCGCTGGGGTGTGAACCGCACAGTTGCCCAGGTGCATGCGCTCCTGTTTCTTTCTTCCCAGCCAATGGCGGCGGAGGAGATTGCACAAACCTTGTCTGTTGCCCGCTCGAACGTGAGCACCACCCTGCGTGAATTGCAGGGCTGGCGAATCGTTCGCGCCGTGTCAGTGCTCGGTGATCGCCGCCAACATTTCGAATCCATGAAGGATGTCTGGGAGATGTTTCGCATCATCGTTGAGGAGCGCAAGCGGCGCGAATTCGACCCGACGGTGGAAGTAGTCCGGGAATGCCTGGCAGAAGCGAACAAACCAGGTGGAAGTGATACCTATGCGCGGGAGCGGATGGAACAGATGCTGGAGTTCATCATCACTATGAGCGCCCTTTTCGAGGAGTTCCGCGATCTGTCGCCGGCCGCAATGAAGAAGATGGCGAAGCTCCGCGGCGGAATCCGAAAACTGCTACACGGTTGAGACGATGCTTAACGACTTTGAATTCCGTGTAATTCGCAAGCAACGAATGGGAAGAGGCATACGCCTTTTTTTTGGATCATGATTTCTCTTATTTCAGAACTAACTGACAGAAAAGGACGTCGGGCGCCGGTCGGCTGGGTCTTTTTCGACGCCGACTGCGCTATCTGCACTTCGCTGGCACGGCGGTTCCGACGCACCCTTGAAAAGCGCGGCTTTGTCCTGGCGGCTTTGCAAGACCCGCGCGTAGGAGTTCTTCTTGGCATTCCACGCGAGCGTTTGTTGCTGGAATTGCGCGTGCTCACTGGCACCCACGATATCCACGGCGGTGCCGACGCCCTCGTGTTCCTGGCGAGAAAAATCTGGTGGGCGTGGCCGCTTTACGTCGTCGGGCAGCTTCCGTTTGCCAGAGGCATTCTGAACGCAAGTTATCGCGTTATCGCGCATCATCGCAATTGTTGTTCTGCCTCCTGCTCACCTGGGCCAAACCGTTCAAGCACTCCTCAAGGACATGCGGGAGAAGGGTTGAGATGACTCCAGCGCTATTTTTGCGATTGAGGCGTGCGTCATCTGAGGGAGGCAAGGATGCGACACCTGATTTGGTGGCTCCGGGTGGCGGGTGCGGCGCAGGTGGGAATTATTCTGGCAAACTTCGTTTTACCGCATAAGCTGCGGTGCCGTGAGAACCTCGCGCGGGTCTCGCCCATGATTCGGGAAGTGTTTGTCGTGCACTGGATCTACATTGTCCTGGTAGTCGGCTTCTTTTCCTCTTTGTGTTTCTGGTTCGCGCCGGAACTGGCCGAGGCAAACGGTCTGGCCCGATTCCTTTCAGCATCCATGGCGGTCCTCTGGCTGCTTCGGGTTCCGGTACAGCTTTTTTTCTACGACTCTGAAGTTCGCCGGCAGAATCGGGTGGCCGACGTGGGCTTTCTCCTCACCTTCCTGCTTCTGGGTACCGTTTTCGGGAGCGTTGCGCTGGGAGGGTTGTGATGCGCCGCGGCACAGTCATCGGCGGGTTCGTCTGGACAGTACTGGTAGTTGGTTCGGCATCGGACTCGTTTCGATTGGGTTTGATCGAATTGCTCTTTCTGCTAGCTCCGCTCGTGGTCGTCCCACTCGCACTCGATCTCGCCGAGCGTTTGAGTAAGGCTCGATCCGAGGGCGTCCTCATCAAGCTGCCGGGCTGGATGTGTTTTCCGGCGGCACTTTGTGCGACTGCCTCCTTCTGGCTCGAACCGGGCATCGGCGCTCTGACATTAGTCTTGCCCTGGTTTTGTTTGGGATGTTGGTTAGGCTTCTCGGCACTGCTCAGTCTCGTCCGGGGCCAGATAACAAGTCTAAAGGCGGCCTGCGTCACCATCGCATTCCTATACTTGCCAATCGGTTGTGGCTGGCTGGTCGCTTCGCGCTGCGGGTTTGCACCGATGGGCTTTCAAGAACCAATTGTGCTTCTCACCGCGATTCACTTTCATTTTGCCGGTTTCGCTGCACCGATCATGACATTGGCAACTGTAGGCACGTTCGAGAAGGCAACCATCCTAAAGCAGAGAGTCTTGTACATCATTGCCGCGGGGGTGCTTGCCGGACCGGGCCTGCTTGCCGCCGGATTTGTCATCGGGCCACATACGAAACTGGCAGCGGCATTGCTGGTTGCCGGCAGCGAATTTGGACTAGCCGTGTTCTTTTTGCTCGCCGTGAGCGCGATCAGGCCACGCTCGGCGAAAGCGCTCGTGGTCCTGTCGGCTACTTCTGTGATTGCAGCGATGATTCTCGCGGGTATTTGGGCGATTGGTGAATTCCCGCTGCAACCATTCGTCAACATCGCCGATATGGCAAAATTCCACGGCATGGCGAACGCACTAGGGTTCTCCGTCTGTGGTCTGTTGGGGTGGACTCTTTCGACGCGCAGAGCTGGGCAAGAAGAAGGAGCACAATGAGAATGGCGTGGCCCGCTAGAAATTCAAACTGTCAACCGATACCTCCCTGACGACACAGGTCCAGCCACCCCGGCGCCCTGATGCCGCATCCTTGCGTAGTTGGCCTTTGTGGCTACGGCCAAGTTTTGTCCCGGGCGCATCTCGGTGGTGGCGATATTTCGCTCGAGGCTGCGAGAGATCCGCCAGAACAGAAACGAGCACAGCGCCAACAGCAACAGCCCGAGTTTTACTGGAAGCTGCGGATTCACAAATAAGAGAAAGGCCAGAATCCCAGAGGCACACAGATCTCCCACTCGCTCTCCAATGACTTCAATCAAAGGCCGTACCCTCGCGCGATCTTGATCGGGAAAACGGGCGTACGTGATCTCCGAGCCGAAGCGAAAAAGGGAGTTCCGCAGCGAGTACTCCCCACTGCGTAGAAAGGCGAATGGCCAGAATCCGGGAGCGAAGAAGAGCAGGCTGCTGGCGATGCAAATAATCGCGGGGTGCAAATGAACAGAGGTCAAAACGAATTTCTTTTGGAACACATGGCCCACGGCGGCCTGGGACAGGAAGACACTGAGGTTCAGCAGGCTCTGAAACAGGCCAAGAAAATATAATCGCTGGACCTGCTGCGGGAAGTGCTCAGCCACTCGAATGCGGAACATCAAATCCAGCAGCGTGGAGGTGGCCGCCGCCATGACCGTCAATATCGCGAACTTTCGCAATAATTTGTGATTTAAATAGGCTCGATTTTGTAGATCTTGTAAGGCAAAGCGGTGCCGGGTAAAGCAGCCTTCATTGTTATGAAACAGCAGAGCCACTGCCGAGATCATGTTCATCGCGGCTAGAATCAGATTTGCCGTCCGGAAGCCGGTGGCTGCCCGCAAATGTGTTAAACCTACCCCTGCCAAAATGCCGACGGCCGTCCCATACAACAGAACCGCTGGGATCAGTCGATTCCGGTCGGCTTCACAACTGCTAGCCCAATCGCCGATCAGTATCCAAATCATCGACAGGCCGACGATTGTGGACGCCGAGACGTCGATAAAAAACAATTCGTACAACCGAGGCATCTGGTGGTAGGCGATCGCAAACAGCAGTTCGATAATTGCATTGATGGCGTATATCACGCGAGCGGTGCGCGCCCTCTGCTTCGAGTGCAGAAGGTTTGAAACTACGAGGCTGGCGATGATAGAGACAAGCGTGCCCCACAGTGTGAGAGCAGGGAGCGATTGAATCCGGAGATGGCTACCCAGGAGCGAGTCGCGAAAAGCTCGACCGTAGATGAAGTGCATCATCAATGCCGCATACGCTACAAGGAGTAATGGCAGACCTCTGAATGTCCCCGCTCCGGTCAATTGTTTAATCGTCTTCATCGGCTAAAGCCTTGCACCTGATTAAAGGCGGATCTCGGAGTCATAAAATCAACTCTTCGTGAAGAACGGGCGTCTTCATACACATCACTCCGGGTTCGTTGATTCAAGTTCGACAATCGAACCATCGCATCTCTGTCCAAAGCAAGAGCCGTGCCAAAGGTCGTCCACACGTAAGTGCTGGAAAATGGGCACCGTTACAGAAAGTCGACTAGCTCAAAAATGTTGAAATTGTCGAAACTGTCGGTCGCTGTTGGCAGGCAGCAGAACAGGTAGCCACGCAATCCATGAAACATTCACAGGGCTTGAGTCATCACTAGTTGTGGGCAGGCTGTGCCGGGGGTTGTCGGTCAAATTGCAGCACCCTTTTCGATCGATCCGGGACAGCTGGTTTTTGCTGCTTCCTAAAATAGCTATGCTGAAGGAATTGATACTTGTCTCAGAACGGGTCTGCAGGGAGATTTCGGTGTCCTCAGTCGCGTCCTGAAGACGCGAGAATCCTCTAAAATCGCTTTCTGGCTCACTCTCTTGCGACCTGTAGAGAAAGTGAATCATCATTAGTATTAAGGCATTTGGGGTTCATTAAGATCGAGTGTTCAGCGCCGGGTTCGTGGATTGCGCGGCTATGGGTACAGACTCAATCATTGCGTCTCAAAGCGACAGCCATCGCTATAGGGCCGTCATGCAGATCAGTGAGGCGATAGCGGCTTGCAGCGAACCGGAAGAACTGGCTCGTACTCTCGCGGATGAAATTGGCGACTTCCTCCACTTCGACCGCCTCTACGTCGCTGTATTCAAGGAGAACTCCCAGGAAATCGAATATCTCGTTTGGGGTAAGGGCCGTTTGCCTTTCCCGGACCTACCTGTTGAAGAATGGCCAATGTGGCACGCTATGGCGAGCGACAATCCGCAGCATACTGCCGATTGGGATACCGAGGAGCGATTTCCGCACTTCAAGGAGTGGGCCAAGAAAATGCGGCTCGGCTCGGGGGTCGGCGTACCGTTGACGACGCCGCATCGACGACTGGGTAGTTTCGGAATCAGCCGCAACACCATGGATCCATTCAGTGAGGAAGACATATGCTTCCTGACGCTGATTGGGCGTGTCGTCGCCTTCGCGCTGGATGATGGTTTGAACCTCAGGCGCTCGCAGCAGCAAAATGATCGGCTGCAGTTGCTTCTCGACTTGACGAATCGAATCACATCAAATCTTGAACTTCGGGAAGCGGTGCGTGGGATTGCAGCAAACATACGCGAGGTCATACACGCTGACGCGGTGACAGTTACGCTGCCCGATGCAGCTTCGGAGAAATTCAGGGTGTTTGCCATGGATTTTCCGCATGGAAAAGGGGTCGTCAAGGAAGAGTTGCTCTTCACGCCAAGCGCGGCCGGCAAGAAAGCGCTAGAAACCTTGAAACCGGTGGTCGTTGACACGCGGAAACCTCAGGAACTCTCGCCCGAGGCATGTGACATGGTAGTTGCGGAGGACATAAAAGCCCTTTGCAATATTCCACTTGCAAATCGCGGCCGGGCCCTCGGGATTTTGGCCATTGTACGGACGACCGAGACTCCGTTTTCACCGGGAGACATCGATTTCCTCACGCGGGCGTCAGGCCAGATCGCCATCGCGATCGAAAACGCGATGGCATATCACGAGATTTCGGAACTGAAAGACAAGCTCGCCCAGGAGAAGTTGTATCTCGAAGAAGAAATCCGCAGCGAGATGAATTTTGAAAATATCGTTGGAAGCA